>Ga0180223_1000618_pt1 | contig 40603 bp, 38 predicted proteins | sample eDN5th30CKraftOP_FD_151337 | JGI IMG/M metagenome (GOLD analysis project Ga0180223, IMG submission 151337) | Enriched Organic Plus compost microbial communities from Emeryville, California, USA - eDNA 5th pass 30_C Kraft OP (version 2) (version 2) ... | reverse complement strand
GACAAGAACTCCGGCAAGACGCCCGCCCGTGGCGCCTCCGGCAAGAAGGCTGCCGCCATGGCAGCCAGCACCTCAAAAAGCAAAAGAAGTGTAATGCCAGCAAAGAAGAGCACTAAGCCCGCCGCGAAGTCCCCTGCCAAGGGAGCGGCGAAGCCAGCCGCTGCCAAGACCAAACCGGCCGTCAAGCCGGTCGCCAAAGCTCCCGTCAAACCCGCGGCGAAGCCGGCCGCCAAGGCAGTTGCCAAGGCTCCTGTGAACAAGGCTCCCGTGAAGCCCGCTGCCAAGCCGGTGGCGAAGGTGGAGGAACCGAAGAAGGTTCTGACGCAGCGCCAGGGCTTCAAGACCAATGAATTCGTGGTCTACCCGGCGCACGGCGTCGGCCAGATCCTTGCGATCGAGGAGCAGGAGATCGCAGGCGCGACGCTCGAGCTGTTCGTCATCAGTTTCATCAAGGACAAGATGACGCTGCGCGTTCCGACCGCCAAGGTCATCAATGTCGGCATGCGCAAGCTGTCGGACCCGGCGCTGGTCAAGCGCGCGCTGGAGACATTGAAGGGCCGCGCACGCATCAAGCGCACGATGTGGTCGCGCCGCGCGCAGGAATACGAGGCGAAGATCAATTCGGGCGACATCGTCGCCATCGCCGAAGTGGTGCGCGATCTCTATCGCTCGGAATCGCAGCCCGAGCAGTCCTACAGCGAACGCCAGCTCTATGAAGCGGCGCTCGATCGTCTGTCGCGCGAGATCGCGGTGGTGCAGCACATCACCGAGACCGAAGCGGTCAAGGAAGTCGAGGCCAACCTCGCCAAGAGCCCGCGCCGCGGTGCGGCCAAGGCGGAAGCCGGTGCGGATGCCGTGGCCGACGAGGCGTCGGATGATGATGGCGACGACGATGATTCCGTTAGCGAGGATGAGGCGGCCTGAGCCGCCATCCGATCGATCTGAAAAAACCCGGCCCTTGCGGCCGGGTTTTTTATTGCCTCGGATGCGGCGCCGTCGGAGACTTTAATCGACCACGATCTTGACACGGTCGTTCGGCCGGAGCGCCGCACGCTGGTCCAGCCCGTTGATGATGCGGAAACGCTCCAGCGGGCGATCGACGCCCTGCATCCGACGCGCCATCGATTCCACGGTATCGCCGGGTTTCACCGAAACGACCTTCACGCGCAACGGCCGCGCGGCCTGGATCTCGGCGAGCGTCAGACGGCGAAATGAATTGACCGTTTCCCGAAAGGACTTCTCCGCGTCGGCCGTATTGTCCTTGGCCGCAAAGATGAAGCGGTAGACATCGCCGCCGACGCGCAGCGCGTAGATACGGAATTGCCATTGATCGCTGCTGGCGGTTGCGGTCGCGGCGGGATAGCCGCCGATGATGTTTTCCTCGATCGACGTCTTGTCGACGTTCTCCATCCAGCCGGACTTGAGATAGGCCGCAAGCGTCAATTCCTGCGGCACCCGCACCACGTCGAACCGCAAGGCCTGTGCACCGCCTTCGCGCACGCCGACCACGGCCTGTGCGGTATTCTCGAGCGTATAAGCCTCGGGCGCGAGGAAGGTGAAGCCGAGCTTGGGATGCAGGAAGCGCCGCCCGCGGACGAATCCTTCGCTGGGGTCCTCGCCATAGACCAGATTGTTGATCGCGTTGAGATAGGCATCGCGGTCGCGCTCATGGCTGCCTGACGCGGCGTATTGCTTTGCGTTGTTTTCGGCGCTCTCCACGCGCTCGGGTGTCGCCGGATGCGACGACAGGAAGTCCTGCGAGCGAGGATCGGCGGTGTGCGAGGTCTTCAGCGCCGCATTGCGTTCCATCGCCGAGAGAAAACGTGCCGCACCATAGGGATCGAAATTGGCTTTGGCGGCGAGTGCGACGCCGATTGCATCCGCCTCGAATTCCTGCGCGCGCGAGAAGTTCGCCATCGTCAGCTTGGTCTTCGCCAGCGCCAAGGCCTGCATGTTGGCGTCGCCATCCATTTGGCCGACCACGTTGTTGACGAGCGCGGCGCGCTTGGCCTGTTCCTCGCGGATCGAGGCGTGCTTGGCGAGGACATGCGCCATTTCATGCGACAGCACGCTGGACAATTCCGACGTGTCGCTCGCCAGCGCGAGCAGGCCGCGCGTGACGTAAAGCTGGCCGGTCGGCAGCGCGAAGGCATTCACCGCGCCTGAATTGAGGATCGTCACCCGGTAGGAGAAGTCGGGCCGGTCGGAGGCTGCGACCAGGCGATCCACGGCCTTGGTGATCAGCGCCTGAAGTTTCGGATCGTTATAGGCGCCGCCATAGGAGGCGAGAATGCGCTGATGCTCGCGGTCGGTGGCGCTGGTTTCCGGCGCGGGTCGGGTCGGCTTGATCGTCGGCGGCGGCTTCTCGTTGCCGGACACCTGGAAACGGCCCATGTCGGTGCAGGCGCCAAGTCCGAACGCCAGACACAGCAACGCAGCCGCAGCGAAGCGGCTCGCTCCATAATGGCTGGTCGACGCCTGTCGTTCCACGCGCGTTATTTGCCTCCGGCCGCAGCCGTCCTTGTGTCGTTGACGAGTTCGATCTGGCTGGGGAGCCTCGCTTCCATGCGTGGCCCGCCATGCTGTGAGATCCATCCCCGGACCCGAACCCGTTGCCCCGTCAATGCGGCAGGGGTCATTCCCGCAGCCGCGAAGCCCGCCATCATGCGACGGGAAGCCGTCACGGCAAAGCCTTGAATCCGCCGCCTGGCAAAATTGAGGTAAAGTGTGGCTCCCGCCTGCCGGGCGGATAATATTGTACCCTCAACGACGGCAAAACAGCCGATATATTTCAGGATTTCGCTCGTCTTGGCGGCATCCAGCACGAGTCCTGGCTGGGACCAGATGCCGAGCCGGGCGTCTTCCGCGTGAAGTTCTGCCTCCTTCAATTCCGCCGCGCACCCCTTGCCGCCAGTGGTGACTGAGGCGACGGCATGCCCGTTCCGGACAAGCGCGCTCTGAAGCGACGCATCATCGCTGCCCAAGACGACGAATGCATGCTGGCGGCCGTATCGGTCCGGCGCATCGTCGTTGCCGCGCAATGTGACCGTCTGCTTGAGAGCATGATCGTGCAGCCAGACGATACTTGCTGCCTCGGCGGATTTCGGAATTTCGATTCCGCTCAGGCGAACCTCGCGGCCATCGCCCAGCCGCAGCGTGCGAGCGTCGAGAATGGCGGCAATGTGTCCCGTGCCGAGAACAGGACTGTCGCAGGCTGCCTGTGCCGCTGAATTTGCAAGCGTCACGGTCCATGCCATGACGAGGAAGAGGAAAATGCGCCGGCGGATCATTGAAACGCCGGCGCGCATGATGTCAGCGATTGCCCGGATCGGAGATCGTGCCGCGTGCGACTAGCCTGTTCCAGATAAACAGCACCAGCAATGCACCAAGCGTCGCGGTGATGAATCCAGCACCCTGATTGGGACCGTAATGCCCGATCGCCTGGCCGATCCATGTCGCGACGAAGGCGCCGACGATGCCGAGCACGGTGGTCAGGATAAAGCCCGACGGGTTGTTCGGGCCCGGCGACAACAGGCGCGCGAGGATGCCGGCAACGAATCCAACCAGAATGATGTAGAGCATCGCGAAATTCCTTTTTGCAAAAGACGGGAAAACAGGGCCAGTCGCTTACAGCCAGCGCGATACCTGCTGTTCGACTTCCTGTGCGTTCGGCAGCCGCCCATCCGGCGTGAGCTGGTGGATGATATTCGGCAGTTGCTGCGCCAGCCCCTCAAGCAACTCATCGCGCGACAGGCCGGTTTGCGACGTCAGGGTGTTGATCTGATCGGCGCCGAGCGCGCTCGCCAGATCGCCCGACGAAATCTGTTTGTTGTCGCCGGGGCTGACCCAGGAATTGGCGGCGTCGCCGTGGCCTGCATCCTGAAATTGCTTGAGCAGGTCGTTGAGACCGCCGCTCAACACGCCGCCCGCCGCACCACCAGCCAAGAGACCGCCGAGCGCGCCGCCGAGATTGCCTTGCAGAAGGCCGCCGAGGCCACCGCTCAGGCCTCCGGTAGCCATACCGCCGGTGGGCGCGGTCGTGCTTCCCGGTGCGGCCGAATTGCCGCCGGCCGGTGCGGTCGCCGTGCCGGTCGAGCCGGTGACATGCTTGACGGCCTTGTAGGCGAGCAACCCAAGGATCGCCATGGTGATCGGCGACATGCCGCCGCCGGAGGTGGCTGGATCTTTCGGACCGCGCGGCCCGTTCTGCATCCCGTTAAGAACATCGAGCAAACCCATGGCAACCTCCTGCGACACTTAAGTTCCGGTTCAAGGTAGGCGCAGCCGGAACCCCTCACAAGGGAACGGCTGGACACAATTTGTACAACACCGCCCCGATATGACGCCTTCAAGACGTTGATACCGTCAGCCGGAGGAGGGGTCAGGAGCGTGATTTCGCGCCGCTACGCTTGCGGGTGGTCTTGCGTTTTTTCGTGACGCGCCGGGTGGTTTTGCGCGCGGTCTTTTTGGCGCTTTTCCTCGTGGTTTTCTTGGCAGCTTTGCGCCCGGTCTTTTTCTTGGGCACTTTCTTGCCTGCCTTGCGCGCCTCGGAGAGCCCGATGGCGATGGCCTGTTTACGGCTCTTCACTTTCTTGCCGCTGCGGCCGCTCCTGAGTGTACCGGCCTTGCGCTTCTTCATCGCGCGTTCGACCTTGCGGGCCGAACCCTTGGAATATTTTCTCGCCATGGCGCGCTCCTGTTTGGTCGGAGTAAAATCCGCAAGCCGCTGCCTGGTTCCAGATTTCCAGATTTCGCCGTCAAGTTGCGGTACCCCTGACCTCACAGGATGCAGGTCAAGAGGGATGTGCGCTGGCGAGAGTGGAACCGCTCTGGTATCAACGTGCGTCGCGTCGCGGACACCGAGAGTGCTTCGCAGTCGCACTGTTCGTCGTTGATCGATCGCGTCCGAAGTCCGTTCTCAATCGTCACCCGGATTATCCATGACCGTTCCTCCGCCTAACACTTCCTCCGTTCCGGCCGATCCCCGCCAAAACTTCTCGATTGCCTTCGGGCTCGAGCGGATCGGCCTGATCGCGGTCAAGGCGCCGGTCCTGTCGCTGATCGTTCTGGCAATGTTGTGCGTGGGCGCGTTCTTCGGCCTTCAGCGAATCAAGATCGACGATTCGCTCAGCCAGTTGTTTCGCTCGAATACCCCCGAGTACAAGCAATACGAGGAAGTGACTAAGCGGTTCCCTTCCAGCGAATTCGACGTGCTGGTGGTGATCGAAGGCAAGACGCTGCTTGAGCGGAATTCGCTGCAGAAGCTGCGCGATCTCGTCACCGACCTGCAACTCGTGGACGGCACCCGCGGCATCATTTCGCTGTTTTCCGCGCGCCAGCCGCCCGAGAACGGCAATCTGCCGGCGGCGCTTTTCCCGGAGACGCTGCCAACGGGGCAGGCGTATCAGGATCTCATCGCCAGGGTCCGAAGCAACGAGGTTATTCGCGGCAAGCTGTTGTCGGAGGATGGCACGTTGGCGCTTGTCGTGCTGGCACTCGATCCGAAGGTCGTCAGCAGCAAGGGGCTTGGCAAGACCGTCGATGAAATCCGCAAGCTGATGGCTGACGATCTTGCCGGGACCGGACTGACGAGCCAGTTGTCCGGCGTGCCGGTGATGCAGCTTGAGATTCGCAACGCGGTCGAGCGGGACGGCCTCACCTACAACATCGCGGGCATTCTGGCGGGCTGTCTGATCGCGATCGTGTTCTTCCGGCGAATCTCCTTCATGGTCGCTGCGGCTTTCCCGCCGCTTCTGGCGATCCTCTTGTCGCTCGGCACGCTCGGCTGGCTCGGCTTCAGCCTCAACATGTTCCTGAACGTGATGACGCCGCTCATCATGGTCATCAGTTTTGCCGACTCGATGCAACTCACCTTTGCTGCGCGCGACCGCCTGATCGCGGGCGAGGACAAACGCACGGCATTCCGCAACGCCGTGCTGGTCGTCGGCCCAGCTTGCGTGCTGACGCATGGCACTGCGGCGCTGTCCTTCATCGCGTTGCAGTTTTCCGATTCCGATTTGATCCGGAAATTCGGCGAGGCCGGATTGATGGCGACGATGATCGCGCTGGTCGCGGTGTTGTCGCTGGTGCCGGTGTTCGGCGTGCTGCTGGTGCGCAAGGAGAATGTGTTCGCCACCAAGATCAAGGGCGCCGACATCGGCGTTGAGGCGCTGCGCTCGTTCTGCCGCTGGATCGCCGTGCGCATGGTCGGCCGGCCCGGCTTTTTCAGCCTGATCGCGCTGCTCGTGGTGATCGGGCTTGGCACGATCTACGCCCATTTGCAGCCGCGCTATCGTCTCGCCGATCAGGTGCCGGACAAGAAACAGGCAGTCGAGGCATCGAGCCGGCTCGACGCCAAGCTGACGGGCGCCAATCCGATCGATGTGCTGATCGAATTCCCCAAGGGAGAAAGCCTGTATTCGCCGCAGACGCTGCAGGTGATCGCCGAGGTCCATAGTCTCGTCGAAAAGCAGGCCGGCGTCGGCAACGTCTGGTCGCTGGAAACGCTGCGGCGCTGGCTGGCGGAGAAGGCGGGGCGCTCGGATGTCGCTACGCTCAAGGAATATGTCGACATGCTGCCCAAGCATCTGGTGGGGCGCTTCATCTCTCCCGACCATGATGCGGTGGTGGTGTCGGGCCGCGTTCCGGACCTCGATTCCAGCCAGATCCTGCCGACCATCGAGAAGCTCGATCATGCGATGGCAGCGGTGCGCAAGGCGCATCCGGGTTATGAGATCGCCGTCACCGGATTGTCCGCCATCGCCGCGCGCAACAGCGCCAGCATGATCGACAAGCTCAACCATGGTCTCACGATCGAATTTCTGCTGGTTGCGGCTTTCATCGGACTCGCATTCCGCTCGCTGACCGTGATGTTCGTCAGCATCCTGCCCGGCATCTTCCCGGTGGTGCTGTCCGGCACGGTGCTGTGGCTGATGGGGGAGGGGCTGCAATTCGCCAGCGTGGTGGCGCTCACCGTCTCGTTCGGGCTGGGTCTTTCCGCGACGATTCATTTCCTAAACCGCCTACGGCTGGAGGAGCAGCCCGGCGTGGATGAAGGGCTTGCGGTGGAGCGCGCGACGGTTCTGGTAGGACCGGCGCTGATCCTGACCACCGTGGTGCTGGCCTGCGGACTGGTGGTGACGGTGTTCTCGGACCTGCCGTCGCTGCGGTTGTTCGGCTGGCTCAGCGCGTTCTCGATGATCGCCGCGCTGGTTGCGGACTTGTTCATCCTGCGGCCGACGGCGATGTTCCTCATCAGCCTGTCGCACCGGCTGCGCGGCACCCGCCGCGCCGAGCCCAAGCCCGCGGAATGACGCAGGCTCCTGAAACAAAATCTCCGGGCGTTGAGCCCGGAGATTTTTTTGGCGATAAATGCGAAAGAGTTTAGCGGGTCAGCGAGATGTTGACCGCGCGCAGCTCGCCCTTCGAGGCAATGGCGATGGTCTGCTTGTTGCCGCGGGTCGCGATATTGAAGGTGGCGGCATAGCCGTTGGTCTGCACCAGCGCGGTGACTTGCCCGCCCGACACGCGCCCTTCGACGCTGCCGTTGACGCCACGGCTCGACTCCGTCCAGGAGCCGCTGAGTTGGCCGCCGCTGGAGCGCACTTCGCTGGCGAGGTCGAAACGGTAGCTGTCGCTCGCGCAGCGCAGGTTGATGTTCACCACATTGTTGCCGTTGCTGGTGGTGTACTGCCCGCGGCAGCGAATCCGCTCATTGCTGGTGCCGTTATTGCTGGCGATGGAAATGGTGCCGCTGCCCGACCAATGGCCGGCATAATCGGCGAACGCACCGCTCTCGGCGTAGCTGGCCGAAGACGGCAGCAGCATCGCGGCTCCCAGTGCGGCGGCAGCGAGGGCGCCCGGCAAAGTTCTTGAAAAACGGATCATGTCACGAGTTCCTGCAGTGAGCGTGTGTTGCTGTAGTTCTGTTCCGCAAGCCTGTATGGCCCGCTTCAGGCCACGACGAAAGTTGGGCAGCAGCATAGGGATCGCTGGCCCGGAGGATATAGGAACCGGCTCGGGAGCGCCAAGGGGGTAAGAGTCGCAAGCTCCCGGTTCGTCTCCATGCCTATTAGGTCGTCCGGGCCGGGAAAAGGTTCGATGGATATTGAATGATCCAGTGGGGTGCGCCCCGCCGGATCGGCTTAATCATAGGATGAAATCTCGATCAGGCTTCCGTCCGGGTCGCGGCAATAGAGCGAGGTGAGGGTGCCGAGCGCGCCTTGTTTTTTCACAGGGCCTTCCTCGATGGCGACGCCGCAGGTCCGCAGATGGGCGGCGACGGCCTCCGGAGCGGCGGCGGTGAGGAAGCACAGATCGTCGCTGCCTGCGGCCTCGTGGTCGGCGGTGAACCACTCCACCTTGCCGGTCTGGACCGGCCGCAGATTGATCTTCTGCCGTCCGAACCGCATGGAGATGCGCGCAGCCTTGCCATGCCCGGGATCGAATACGACGCGCGTCATGCCGAGCACGCGCTCATACCATCGGGCGGAGGCTTCCGCGTCCGTGACATTGAGAACGAGATGATCGAGTGCGTCGACAGTGAGTGTCATGTGATCTCCATATGGGCTGGGGAATGGGGCCTGGTGTGAAGCGGATTGTGCGGCAGACCTGAATCGGTTGGCAACCGGGGCTGCGCCGCGCGGCATATCCGCACGACATACATTTGCGATATATTTTGCTCCGTCAAAATTCTGAAAAATGGAATCCCGTCCTGCATTTGAATTGGCCAGGAGGAACCGCGTTAATTCGTTATTGAGTCCCCTGCTTTACGGTACCGCCGGTGCTGTAGAAGACAGTTGGGGGCAATGGTGAAGTTCAAATCTATTTCAGTTCGGATCATGGTGGCGATTTCTCTCGTCGCCGCAGCTTCTTGCGCGGTGCTGGGCGGCTTCGGCCTGTGGCGCCAGCAGGCGACCATCGACACTGCGCTGGAGCGCGAATCGCGCGCCGATTACGCCAACCTGACGGCCGCGCTCGATGCGGATACCCGCACGACGCTTGCCGTGGCGCATTCTCTGTCCGTCATTCCCCAACTCAAGGCGCTGGTGAGCGCCGGCGATCGGGACGGTACGATTGCACTGACGACGAAGGTGCTGGACAAGATCAAGCCGCTGGGGCTCGAACTGATCACGATCCAGACGCCGCCCTCCATTTCCTTTATGCGCGCCCACGCCCCGAAAGTGTTCGGCGACAATGTCGGCTCCCGCCGCAAGATGGTGGTCGAGGCGATGGCCAACAAGACGGCGCTTGGCGGCGTTGAAGTCGGCCGTGAAATTCTCAACGTGTTCGGATCGGCTCCGATGATCGACGGCGACAAGGTGATCGGCAATGTCGACATCGGTGAGCCCTTCGGCGAAGCCTTCGTGAAGAACATGAAGGCGCGGTTCGGCGTCGATGTCGCGATCCATCAGATCAAGGACGACAAGGCCAAGACGCTCGCCTCCACGCTGACGGATTCCACGGTGAGCATGGCCGACGTCAAGCGCGCCTTGAGCGGCGAGATCTTCACGCGGCAGGGCGAACAGGCGGGCCGCCCGGTGGCGACCGTGTTCGGTCCGATCAACAGCTATTCCGGCAAGCCTGTCGCGGTGTTCGAGATCGTGCGCGATGCGTCGGCCTATGCCGCGCTGAGGCACAGCTCGGCGATGTGGCTCGGGCTGATGACGCTGGCTGCAGTCGTTCTCGCGGGTCTGATTTCGGTGTGGATCGGGCGCGGCCTCGCCCAGCCGATCCGCGCGCTCGAAGCGGCGATGCGGGCGATCACCGCCGGCGATCACGACCTGGTGGTGCCGGGTGCCCAGCGGGCCGATGAAATCGGCTCGATGGCGGCTGCGGTCGAAGTGTTCAAGGACAGCCTTGCGGAAACCGGCCGCCTGCGCAGCGCGCAGGAGCAGCAGCGCGCCGCCTCCGAGGCGGAACGGCGCGAGACGCTGCACGCGCTGGCGACCCGGTTCGAGGAAGGTGTCGGCCACATCGTCTCGTCCGTCAGTACGTCGGCGGTCGATCTGCGCAGCACGGCGGAATCGATGGCCAGCACGGCCGAAGAGGCCACCAGCCAGACCGATCTCGTGGCGCGCGTCTCCGAGGATGTGTCGCGCAGCTCGCAGGCGGTCGCGGCGGCGATCGAGGAAATGAATGCCTCGATCAACGAGATCGCCCAGCAGGTCAACGAGTCGACCAAGGTGACGGGCGACGCGGTGGCGCAGGCCAACGAGACCAATGCCGGTGTCCGCGATCTGGCGCAGGCCGCTCAGCGGATCGGCGACGTGGTGAAGCTGATCAGCGAGATCGCCGCGCAGACCAACCTGCTGGCGCTCAATGCCACCATCGAGGCGGCGCGCGCGGGCGATGCCGGCCGCGGCTTCGCGGTCGTCGCTTCCGAGGTCAAGGAGCTTGCGACCCAGACCTCGAAGGCGACCGAGGAAATCGCGGCGCAGGTGGCGGCGATCCAGTCGGCTACGCGCACCTCTGTCGATGCGATCGACGAGATCACGCAGACGATCGGCAAGGTGAACGAGATCGCAAGCGCGATCGCCTCTGCGGTTGAGGAGCAAGGTGCTGCGACGCGCGAGATCGCCAACAACGTCTCGCAGGCGGCCGAGGGCACCAGCGAGGTTTCGAGCAACATCGCCGGCGTGCGCGATGCCGCGCGCGAAACCGGCGTCACCGCCGGCCGCGTGGTCGATGCGGCGTCGTTGTTGTCCGAGAACGGCGAGACGCTGAAGCAGCAGGTCCAGGCCTTCCTCAACGAAGTCCGGGCAGCCTAAGAGCCCGGACGCACTCTCTGCCGGTGGCGGCGATCCGCTACCGGCGCTATTCCTGACAACAGGCGCGCGCTCTCAACTTTGCGCTTGCAACATGCTTCCCCCAGCGCATGCGGGGACATGTCGCCCGAAATCCACACAGCCTTGAAATCTGCGGTTGATATGTCTGAAACGTCCGCTTCCGCGGATGCGATGCCTTTGCGCCTTTCCAGCCGGGTTCCATAGTCCAGCCGGGAATTGGGAAACAGGGGGACATCAAATGACAGCACGTAAGTGTTTCATCATGGCTGCGGGCGTGGGCTTGATGACGGCGGGCGCCGCGCATGCCGAGCACATTCCATCCAACGCAGAACTGTTTCGCATGCTCAAAGCGCAGCAGCAGACGATTTCTGAACTGCGCGCCGAATTGAAGCAGGCGAAACAGGAACGGCACGCGGAAACGCTGCGAAGGGCCCGCGAGGCGGCACCGGCAGCCAGGCCAGCCGGGCGCGATGCCGCGAAGGGGGCCGTGGCGGCAACTCCGCCCGCGCAGGCCTATGCGATGTACACCAAGGGCTCAGTTCTGCCGGCATCCAGCCGCGGGGCTTATGTCGGCGTTTTCGGTGGCGGAGGCGTTCGCAGCGGCACCAGCGCCAGCCAGCTTGGCACCGCCTTTTTCACCGAGGCTCAAGGCGGCCCATTGGCTGTCGATGCCACAGGGCGGACCAATAGCGGCGGCGTCGGATTCGGCGGCGCGCATATCGGCTATGAATGGTCGTACGGCAAGTATTTGCAGCCCGCTCTGGAGCTTGAAGGATTCTATCTGGCAGGCAACCAGCAGCGCGCAACACTGTCGAATCCGACAGTTCGTCTCGATGAGCACGCCTTCAGCGATACTTTCCCGAGCCGCACCACGGTGCTGCTGGCGAATATGGTTGTCGGCTTCCGCACGCCCTATCAGGGGTTCACACCCTATATCGGCGGCGGCATCGGAGCCGCCAACGTCTCGATCAAAGGCGCCACATCGACTCAGACCGATCCGGCGGAGCCCGGCATCAACCACTTCAACGCCAACCCCGACTCCCAGGCCTGGACCTTTGCGGCACAGGCAAAGGTTGGCGGGCGCATGGCCCTCGGCGACAGCGGCGCGTATCTGTTCGGCGAGTATCGCTATTTGTATGTCGGCGCGGTGAATCAGGTTTTCGGCTCGACCGTGTATCCCGGTCATGTTGCGACCAGCCCGTGGACGGCCAGCTTCGGCGGAACGTCTCACCATCTGGCAGCAGCCGGCGTCGGCTTCAGCTTCTAGCGAAGCGGTCATCGGTTCACATGAATTGCGGTGGTTCTGTTATCGCAGGGTGGGATTCTTCACCTTGCGATAACAGAAGCGTCCCCCGTAGCCTCCTCGTGTTCCCTCTGCTATGAACGGGCCACCGGTCCCGTAGCTCAGCCGGATAGAGCGACGGTTTCCTAAACCGTAGGTCGGAAGTTCGAGTCTTCCCGGGATCGCCATCTCTCGCTTGTTCTGGCTTTTGTCCCGGTCTGACAGGTCGCCAGACACTTCAACGGCAAGCGGGTTATTCGGACGCAGCGCCCCAGACTCGCACGCAGTTTCTGCCGCTGTCTTTGGCGGCGTAGAGAGCCTTGTCCGCAGACCGCAACAGCGAATCCCAAACGTCAGCCGAATACAGCCCTCGCGGATTAGAAGTCTTCCATGGACCGGCCGGCGAGATTGTCGAGGGTGGTGTTGCACAACTCGGCGTATTTCTGGTTTGCGGCGAGGTAGCGCGTGTTTCGATCCAGCAAACAGATTGGCACGGGCAATGTGAGGAATATCTGCTTCAGGTGATCAACAGAAAATCGATGGATCATTTATAACCGTCCCCCGCCCTGTATCTTGTCGAGCCTCACAGGTTTGTGGAGTTCTGCTCAAGGGATATTCGTCGGATTTTGGGCTTGCAGTTGTCTCCATGAAGCCGAGAGACAAACCAGGATTCCGCGGCCTGCATAGGAATACAGTCTTTCCACCGGGGTGTGTTCAAGCCTTCTCGAATCGCCATTGCGCAGGCGGGCTACGCGACATGGTGGCGTTTTACGCCACCTGATTGCGCTTTGTCGTGACGCGGTGATCCATGAGAGGGTAAAAGCCTTCAGGCTATTTCGCACGCCTGTGATTCTCTACGAGGCTCCCATGCAGACGCTGCTGCTGCCGTTCACCCCGCGATTCATCATTCTCACCATCTGCGCGCTTGTGACGGCTGTGCTGCTCGCCGTGGGCATTGCGAATGGCGGCCTGCCTGCGGCCCTGTGGGTGCCGGTCGCGATCTTCGGTGGGCTCACCTGCATCGGCATCAACGATCTGTTGCAGCGGCACCATTCGGTGCTGCGCAATTATCCGATCTCGGCACATTTCCGTTTTCTGCTCGAAAAAGTCCGTCCCGAAATGCGGCAGTATTTTTTCGAGAGCGAAAAGGACGGCAGGCCGTTCAGCCGCGACACCCGCGCCATCGTTTATCAGCGCGCCAAGATGGCGCTCGACAAGCGGCCCTTCGGCACCCAGCTCGATGTCTATTCCGACGGCTTTGAATGGATGCACCATTCGATTGCGCCGAAGGCCCCGGCGGAATCCGATCTGCGCATCGTCATCGGCGGAACGGAATGCGCCAAGCCCTATTCAGCTTCCGTGTTCAATATCTCGGCGATGAGCTTCGGTGCATTGAGCGCGAACGCCATTCGGGCGTTGAATTCCGGCGCGCGTCAGGGTGGCTTTGCGCACGACACCGGCGAGGGCGGCGTCAGCCCGTATCATCGCGAGAACGGCGGCGATCTGATCTGGGAAATCGGTTCGGGCTATTTCGGCTGCCGCACCCGTGACGGGCAGTTCGATCCCGACGCATTCGCGCGCGTTGCGTCCGACGACCAGATCAAGATGATTGAACTCAAGATCAGCCAGGGCGCGAAGCCGGGTCACGGCGGCGTGCTGCCGGCCGCGAAAGTCTCCGAGGAAATCTCGCTGATCCGTGGTGTGGCGATGGGCGAGGACTGCATCTCGCCGGCCTATCATCGCGCCTTCTCCACGCCCGTGGGTCTGATGCAACTGATCGGTGAAATGCGCAGGCTGTCGGGCGGCAAGCCTGCCGGCTTCAAGCTGTGCATCGGGCACCGCTGGGAGTTTCTCGCGATCTGCAAGGCGATGCTGCAGACCGGGATCTATCCGGACTTCATCGTGGTCGATGGCAAGGAGGGCGGCACTGGTGCTGCCCCCATCGAGTTCGCCGACCATATCGGCATGCCGATGCGCGACGGGGTCAATTTCGTTCACAATGCGCTCATCGGCATCAACGCGCGCGAGCGCATCCGCATCGGCACCTCGGGTAAGATCGCGACCGCTTTCGACATGGCGCGGGCGATGGCGCTCGGCGCGGACTGGTGCAACGCCGCGCGCGGCTTCATGTTCGCATTGGGATGTATCCAGTCGCTGAGCTGTCATACCGACCGCTGTCCGACCGGAGTGGCGACGCAGGACCCGCGGCGCAGCCGCGCGCTGGTGGTCGAGGACAAGAGAGTGCGGGTTGCGAATTATCACGGCGCCATGGTGCGGGCGCTCGCCGAACTGATCGCGGCGGCAGGGCTGGAGCACCCGAGCGAAATCAGGCCGATCCATTTCTCGCAGCGTATTTCCGGCAACGAGGTGGTGTCGTTCGCGCAGCTCTATCCGCAGCTTCAGCCGGGCGAACTATTGTCCGGTACGGAGAACGAATGGTTCGCGGAGGCGTGGGATCTCGCGCAGGCCGAAACGTTCGCGCCGAAGGTGTGAGGTTCAGAACTCGCCGTGCAGCCGCGCGGAGAAGATCGACACCGGCCCGCGGTCGGCGTTGTAGGCGGGATTGACGACGAACTGATAGTCGGCGGTCGCCGTCAGCTTGCGGGTGAGGGCATAGGCGTAATACGCCTCCATCAGCCGTTCCTCGCGATAGTTGAGACGGCCGTCGCCGATCAGCACGCCCATGCCGCCCGCCGCGATGAAATCGCGGTGGTCGCGCGACAGCGCGTTGACCGCGCCGCCAAGCCCGATGGTATCGTCGGGACGGCCCCATGACTTGCCCTTGATCGACAGGCCGCCCGACAGGCTCGCGTCGATGTCGGTGAAGGCCATGATCTCGGTCTTGCCGTTGTTCCAACTCCAGCGGCCGAACAGGCCGACCGTGTCGCTCAGCGCCTGCTCGAGATTGACGGCGTAGCCGTATTTGATGCGGCCTTCGCGCGTCGCGGCGATGTCGAGATTGAGCGCGGGGTTGTCGAGCGTCGCGCGATAGCTTCCCGAGAAGGCGCTGTTGATCCAGCCGAGCGTGCGCAGCTTTCCAGGCTGCCCGAACAGCATGTAGCGTTGCTCGAATTCGGCGATGTACTCGCCGCGGCGGAAAAGATGCGTGTCGAAATTGTTGGAATTGGATTCGGCATCCATCAGGAAATAGCCGAGGCGAAAGGCCCAGTTTTTCTGGTTCAACTCTGCGGTCGCGCCGTAGCTCAGCCCGACCTTGTCGGCGGAATAATCGAATGCGCCCGGCGCCCAGATCGCCCAGTTCATAAAATCCTTGCGCGGGTCCTTGGCGTAGGCGTTGCCGTCGAAGACATCGAGTACGGCAAACTTGCCGACCTGAACGGTCAGGCGGGAGATGTCGGCCTTGCCGCCAAGCTGGTTCGGCCCGCTTTCAAGCGTTTCCTGTTCGCCGCCGAAACCGAAGGTCTGGCGCAGATATAGGCGCGACGGATTGAAGCGCGGGTAGGGGAAGTTCGATTTCTGCGCCTCGCCGCTGGAGAAGCCGCCCAATCCCACCGTGTCGCTGAGGCCGAATCCCTGCACCAGTTCGGGATTGAAATACATCTCGCCGCCGTCCCAGAGACGCGCGTTGATGTAGAGGCTGTTGCTCCATGTCGCCTTGGCCTGTGCGCCAGGCGAAAGGCTGTTGGCGCCGGAGTAGGGCGCATTAAACGAAGGATAGGCCTGCGCGAGATAGGTGGACTGGCCGGAGATTTCCAGGTTCGAAGGCAAGCCGTCGCCGAAGCTCGTCTCTTTTGAACCGGAGTTCGTGAAATCGATCTTCCGGTTGAGTCCGAGGCGGACGGTCTGGACATCGAACGTGCTTGCGCTCTGCAGGCCGGAGCCGAGTTGCACATGGTCGTGGCCGTAATCGCTGTAGAGATATTCGATCCGCGTGCTCCATTGCGGACCGATGGCGTATTCGGCGCCGACGCCCGCGATCCATCCGGTGCGCAGCGACAGTTTCTTGTCGTCGAAGGCCGGCGATGTGTACTCGAAACGCTCGCCCGCGAAGGCGAGACCGCCGGTCACATAGATCAGCCAGCGCGGTGCCGCGTAACCGAGCCGTGCGCGCAGCGATCCGGCGTAATCCAGCCGCTCGGTGAGCGTGCCGTTCACTGTCGGTGTCGTGGCGGTCACGCCGCTGGACTCGAGATAGTCCGGAAAGGTCAGGTCGGCTTCGACGCCGAGCAGGATGCGGGACGGCAGCACCACGTTGTAGCCGGCCTGCACACCTGCGGTGGCGCTGCCGAAATGGCTGCGGGTGTTGTAGGCCGCGCCGTCGAACACGTTCGCATGCGAAGCGCCGAAGCCATAACCGACATGCGCGCCGAGATACCCACCGCTCCAGTCGAAGACAGGTGCCGCCTTGAGAGGGAAGTCGGCTGCGAATGCGGCCGGACACGGCGCCGCAGCCGTCATCGCCGCCGCCAGCGCGCAGGTGGCGGGCGTGCCGATCGAGGACAAAAGCGGGCGACGAATCGCGGTCATTTGCCACAGGTGCCATGCCGCCAACCGCCGCGCCACAGGCCGTTGCGTTGTGTGCACTGTCGTCAGGCCCTCACGGACCTGCTGCAAAAAGTGATTGCTCCCCATGATTGCAAACAACAATAATTGCAAATGATTGTCAATAGCATTGAGAATGATTTGCAACTGGATCGCAAAAGGCTGCTTTTGAAATCTTGAGCGGGCATGGCGGCGGGCCGTCCCTGTGAGGGACGGTCGCCAAACTCGTTGAGGCTGAGTTTTTTAGACGGTGGGGCGGTTCGCCAGCCGCGCCATGTCGAAGGCGTGGACGTCGGCAAGCAGTTCGCAGAACGCCTTCGCGCCGTGCTCGATCAGTTGCCGTCCCTTGTCCGCATTTGCCAACGTAGCATCGCCTGCCACGCCGCTCGGATGCAGATCCTGCGCTGCCCACGCGAACGGTGCAGGCCGGTGCGGTGAGAGCCAGCGGAATTCGCGCGCCATCGCGATGCTGGCCGGCTCAAAATTTGCGATCTTGTCTTGCCGCACCAGATCGGGCTGCGCCGCCAGCATGATCGAGGTCTCGATCGCGCCGCCATGGATGCCGTGGGCGATTTCCTCGTCAGGAAAAAGCCCGTCCGGCGTGCCGAAACGGTGCCAGTTGGTCGTCACCGCCAGCATGCCGAGGCGGGCGCGTAATTCCTGCGCGACAATCGCCATCGGCGCGCTGTTGCCGCCGTGGCTTGTCACTATGACGATTTTCCGGATGCCATTGCGCGCAGCACTTTCGCCGAGCGACATCCAGTGCCGGATCGCGACGTGATAGGGCAGCGTCACCGTGCCGGGGTAGTCGATGTGCTCGATCGAGAAGCCGACGCTTTGGACCGGCAGGAATGACGCCGGAATCTGCGCCGGAAGCAGCGCCTGCACCCGCGCGAGATAGGCCTCCGCGATCATCGTATCGGTGCCGACTGGCAGATGCGGGCCGTGCTGTTCGGTGGCGGCCAGCGGCAGTACCGCGATCCATTCTCCTGCTGCTGCGGGATCGGCTTCCGGCCATTTGATGGCGGTCCAGTCACGGGGTGGCGGTGTGCTCATGGGTGAAGAAATCTTTGGATGAGACCGGGCTGATCGATTAGAAGGCGAAGGGCTCTTTCGGGAACGGGAGCCTTCGGCTTCTATCATGGGCCAGAACGCGGCGGAGTCCAATCATGCAGCCAGCCCTTTCGTTGCGAGCGTTAACGGCGGGCGGGCTGTTGCTCTCGCTTCTGGGAACGCCGCTGCAGGCGCAAACGCCGCAAAAGCTCGACAAGGTTCGTTTCGGCACCAACTGGCTGGCCGAGGGCGAGCATGGCGGCTTCTTCCAGGCGCTCGCCGATGGCACCTATAAAAGCTACGGCCTCGACGTGACGATTGTGCCGGGCGGGCCCAACGTCAACAACCGGATCATGCTGCTGTCGAAGAAGCTGGACTTCGACATCGCCGCCAACAACCTGCAATCGCTCGATGCCGTCGCCAATAAAGTGCCGGTGGTGGCGGTGGCCGCGATCTTCCAGAAAGACCCGCAGGTGTTCATCGCACACCCCGAGTCTCGGGTGAAAACGCTCGACGATCTCAAGCCGCTGACGCTGTTCGTTTCCAAAGAGGGGATGCCGACTTATTTTCAGTGGCTGAAAAGCGAGCACGGTTTCAACGAGGGCAATGTCAGGCCCTACACCTCGAACGCGCAGCCGTTTCTGGCGAGCCGCAACAGCGCGATGCAGGGCTATGTGACCTCGGAGCCTTTCGCCATCGAGCAGAAAGCCAAATTCAAGCCGACCGTGATCCTGCTCGCCGATTACGGCTTCAACGCCTATTCGACCTTCATCGAAACCCGCACCGATCTGGTCGAGAACAATCCCGATCTGGTGCAGCGGTTCGTCGATGCCTCGATCATCGGCTGGTACCATTATTTGTATGGCGACAACAAAGCCGGCAATGCACTCATCAAGAAACTGAATCCGGAGATGACCGATGCGCTCTTGGATTATTCGGTCGCCAAGATGAAGGAATACGGCATTGTCGATTCCGGCGATGCGATCAAGAACGGCATCGGAGCGATGAGCGACGCGCGCATGGCCGATTTCTTCTCGACCATGGTGCATGCCGGCGTGGTGAAGCGCGATACCGATTTCCGCAAGGCCTATACGCTGCGCTTCGTCAACAAGGGCGTCGGCCTCGACCTGCGTCCCGCGCAATGACAGCCATTGTCTGCAAGGGTGTTACGCGACGCTATGCCAACGGCACGGAGGCGCTCGGCCCTGTCGACCTGAAAATCCGCGAAGGTGAGTTCGTCTCGCTGCTCGGGCCTTCGGGTTGCGGCAAATCGACCTTGCTGCGGATTATCGCGGGGCTCGATGCGCCAAGCGCAGGAAGCGTGACTGTCAACGCCCGCGCGCAATCGTCGCGCGGCATCGGCTTTGTGTTTCAGGAGCCGACGCTGATGCCGTGGGCGAGCGTGCGCGACAATGTGCGCCTGCCGCTGCGGCTGGCCGGAGATGCGAGCCCGGCGAGTCTGGCGCGGGTCGACGATCTGCTGGCGCGGGTCGGCCTCACCGAATTTGCCGAGGCATTCCCGCGCGAACTGTCCGGCGGCATGAAGATGCGGGCCTCGCTCGCCCGCGCGCTGGTGACGGACCCCGACATCCTGCTCCTGGACGAGCCGTTCGCGGCGCTCGACGAGATCACCCGCTTTCGCCTCAACAACGACCTGCTGGCGCTGTGGCGCGACCTGCGCAAGACGGTGGTGTTCGTCACCCATTCGGTATTCGAGTCCGTCTTTTTGTCGCAACGGGTGGTCGTCCTGACTGCGCGTCCGGGCCGGATATTTGCGGAGCGCGCAATCGATGCGCCCGAGCCGCGCGACGAGAGTTTCCGCACCTCCGCGCCCTATGGAGGCTTCTGCCGCGAGGTATCCGCCCTGCTGGCGCAGGCGAGCGTCTCAAGGAGCGGAACTCTTATATCAGATATATGATCACTTTACCGAGCGGCATTCCCGCGATAGCCTTTCCCCTCGAATGACCCGCCGCAGAGCGGGCGACAGGGTGGAGGCGGTATGGAGCGAGGCGCGGATCTTGTTGCGAAAACGCTGGAGAAGCTTGGCGTTACGCACATCTTCACGGTCTCCGGCAATCACATCATGCCGGTCTTCGACGCGCTGCTCGGCACCGGCATCAAGCTCATCCACGCCCGCCACGAAGCCGCCTGCGTCCATATGGCGGATGCCTGGGGCCGCCTGACCGGAGAAGCCGGCATCGCGCTGGTCACAGGCGGGCAGGGCCACAGTAATGCGGTCGCCGGGCTTTACACCGCGCTCGCCTCCGAATCTCCGCTGGTTCTGCTGTCCGGCCACGCGCCGCTCAAGGAACTGGGGCGCGGCTCGTTTCAGGAAATGGCGCAGGCCGACCTCGCGCGTCCGGTCACCAAGGCGTCGTGGACCGCGCAATCGGCCGAAACGCTGGGCGCGGACATCGCCAAGGCGATTGCGCTGGCAAAATCCGGCCGTCCGGGTCCGGTCCATATCAGCCTGCCGGTCGATCTGCTCGAACAGAAAATCACCAATGCGCAGTTGCCTGCGCAGGCGGACGCATCCGCGATGCCGCTTGCACGCGAGGTATCGCAGACGATGCTGACGCGGCTCAAGGAAGCCGAAAAGCCGCTGGTGTTGTGCGGGCCGGCGCTGTGCAACGAGCGCGGCCATGCGTTGATGCGGCAGGCTGCCGATGCGCTCAACGCGCCTGTGATCGGCATGGAAAGCCCGCGCGGCGTCAACGATCCGGGGCTCGGCGCTTTCGCGGAAGTGCTGGCGGAGGCCGATCTCGTCGTGCTGGCGGGCAAGCCGCTCGATTTCACATTGAAATTCGGCGAGGCCCCCGCGATTTCTGCCGATTGCAAATGGATCGTGATCGATCCCGATGAAACACTGGTCGCGCGCGCTGGCAAATATCTTGGGTCGCGGCTTTTGGCGTCCGGCGTGGCCGATCCTGTGTCCGTCGTCGCGCGCCTGATCGAAAGCGGGCACGCGAAAGACGCGGTCCCCTCAGGCTGGCGTCAGCAAGTGAGCGATGCGCTGAACCATCAGCCGCCGCAATGGGCCACGCTGCGCTCCACCTCGGCGGACCATGTTCATCCGGTCGAGATGTGCCGCACCATCGGCGATTTCCTGCAGGCGCATCCCGCAGGCACCTATGTCTGCGATGGCGGCGAGATCGGGCAATGGGCGCAGGCGCTGGTGCATCCGCAGCGTCGTATTATCAACGGCGTCGGCGGCACCATCGGCGTGTCGCTGCCGTTCGCCATCGCCGCCAAACTGGCGCGGCCGGACCAGCCGGTGGTCGTGGTGATGGGCGACGGCACCTTCGGCTTCCATATGGCGGAGTTCGACACCGCCGTGCGCTACGGCATTCCGGTGATCGTGGTGGTCGGCAACGACGCGCGCTGGAACGCCGAATATCAGATTCAGCTTCGTCAATACGGTGCTGCCCGCGCCAAGAACTGCGAGCTGCTGCCCGCCCATTATGAGCGCGTGACGGAGGCGCTCGGCGGCTTCGGCGCTTGCGTGACGACCGCAGCCGGTCTGCACGATGCGCTCGCGCAAGCGCATAGCAGTGGCAAGCCGGCCTGTATCAACGTGATGATGGAGAGCGTAGCTGCGCCAATCATTCGCCGCTAGGCAATAAAACAACGATAAAACACGGAGGAGAGACTGATGTTGTCACGACGACTGATCCTTGCACTCCTTCTGCTTGCCGGCACAAGCGCCGCGCACGCGGAAATGAACGAAATCACCATCGCGCGGCAGCCGAGCCTTGGGCATCTGCCGCTGATGATCATGCAGGACCGCGGCATCCTGGAGAAAAACGCTGCCGCGCGCGGCATTCCCAACCTCAAGGTTCACTACAAGACGCTGGCCGGCGGTGCGGCGATGAACGACGCGCTGTTGTCCAACAGCATCCAGTTCGCGGCGGGCGGCGTGCCGCCGCTGATCGTGCTGTGGGCCAAGACGCGCGAGACGTCGAACCCGGTGAAGGGCGTGTCGGCGATGAACTCCATGCCGCTCTATCTCAGCATGAATAGGCCGGGCGTCAATTCGCTGCGCGACCTGAAGGATAGCGACAAGATCGCACTTCCGGCGGTGCGGGTGTCGATCCAGGCGATCCTGCTGCAGATGGCCGCGAGCAAGGAGTTCGGCCCCGGCCATGAGCATGATTTCGACAAGCTCACCGTGACGATGTCGCATCCCGACGGCATGCGCGCGCTATTGTCGAATACCGAGGTGACCGGGCACTTCACCGCGTCGCCGATTCAGGATCTGGAGCTGCAGAAGCCGGGTATCCACAAGCTACTCGATTCCTACAAGATCCTCGGCCATCCCTCGACCTTCAACGTGATCTGGGCCTCGACCAAATTCCACAATGAAAACCCGAAAATCTACGATGCCTTCATCGCCTCATTGGAGGAGGCCGTGAAGATCATCAATGCCGACAAGTCGGGAGCCGCGAAAACCTACGTCAAGCTGAGCGGCGACGCCGCCAACGCGCAGCTGATCGATAAGCTCCTGAACAGCCCGGAAGTGGCATTCACCACAACGCCGTCGGGCATCGGCCAATATGCCGACTTCATGAGCCGCACTGGCATGATCAAGGTGAAGGCGCAGTCGTGGAAGGATATTTTCTTCTCGAATATGGATAGCAAGAACGGAAGCTGACACGGCTTTCCCGAAGACGACCGGACGCGGCGGTGCAATCGTGCTGCCGCGTCTCTGTATCTGGCGGGTCCGGCTCTGTATAAGGGATCGACCACGCCAGAGATCTTTAAGCCGATGTCCCAGCCTGATCGCCCGCTGCCGAAGACGCTGCGCGTCCTGCTGCCCGCGATCGTCTTCGCCGCCACGGCGGGGCTCTGGGAGGCGACAGTCCGCCTGCGCGGCATTCCCCCGTATATTTTACCGGCGCCGAGCCTGATCCTGCAGACGCTGGTGACGGATTGGGGGATTTTGTTTGTCTCGCTGCTCGCCACGCTGCGGGCCACGCTGGAGGGATTTCTTGCCGCCGCCATCGGCGGCATCGGCCTTGCGCTGTTGTTCAACCGCGCGCGGTGGGTGGAGCAGGCGTTTCTGCCCTATGCGGTGATCCTGCAGGTCACGCCCGTGATCGCCATTGCGCCGCTATTGTTGATCTACCTGCCGCAGCATCTGGCCGTGGTGGCTTGCGCCTGGATCGTGGCGTTCTTTCCGGTGCTGTCGAATACGCTGCTCGGGCTCAAATCGGTCGACCGTAATCTCGTTGGATTGTTCACATTGTACGATGCCTCGCCGGCGCAGAGGCTGTGGCGGCTTCGCCTGCCCTCGGCGCTGCCCTACATCATGGGCGGCTTGCGGATCGCGGGCGGTCTGTCGCTGATCGGTGCGGTGGTGGCCGAGATCGCGGCGGGCTCCGCCGGCTCCGGCTCGGGCCTTGCGTTCCGGATCGCGGAGGCGGGGTATCGCCTCGATATTCCACGGATGTTTGCGGCGCTGGCGCTCTTGTCGGCTGCCGGGATTGTGATCTATGCCGGGCTCTCGGCAGTGTCGAACCTCGTGCTACGACGCTGGCACGAGAGCGCGGTGGAAGGAGATTGACGACGATGGCGAATGAGGCGACGAAACCCGGCATCCTGATTTACGGCCCGAAAAAGCCCTTGATCGAGCGCGGCCTGGCCGAGCGGTTCGACGTGCAGATCTTTCACAGCCCGGACGACCTCGCCAAGCTTTCGCCCGATCAGGCCGCAAACATTCGCGGCATGGCGATCACGAATCTCGTCAAGGCCGACAGCGCGATGCTCAAGCGTTTCCCGAAACTGGAAATGGTCGCCTCCTTCGGCGTCGGCTACGACCATGTCGATTTCCGCTACGCGGCGGAGCACAACATCGTCGTCACCCATACGCCGGACGTGCTGACCGATGAGGTCGCGGATACCGCGATCGGGCTGTTGATCGCGACGCTGCGCGAATTCATCACCGCTGACCGTTATGTGCGCGAAGGCCGCTGGGCCAAGCAGAGCTATCGTCTCAGCCCCGGATCGCTGCGGGACCGCATCATCGGCATCGTCGGCATGGGGCGGATCGGTCAGGCCATTGCAAAGCGGCTGGACGCCTTCGGCGTGCCGGTCGTCTACCATTCGCGCAATCCGGCGGCGGGTGTCTCCCACAAGCACTATCCGAACCTGATCGAGATGGCGACGGCGGTGGATACCCTGATCGCCATTACGCCGGGCGGGGCTTCGACCTTGAAGATGATCAACGCCGAGGTTCTGAAGGCGCTGGGGCCGCGCGGTGTGTTCATCAACGTGGCGCGCGGCTCGGTGGTCGATGAAGATGCGCTGATTGCGGCTCTTCAGGATGGAACGATCATGGCCGCCGGGCTTGATGTCTTCGCGCACGAACCGAATGTGCCGGAGACGTTCTGGTCGATGGACAATGTGGTGTTGCTGCCCCATATCGCGTCGGCGTCGGTGGCGACGCGCAATGCGATGGATCAACTCGTGGTCGACAACCTGCTCAACTGGTTCTCCGGCAAGCCGGCGCTGACGCCGGTGCCCGAAACGCCGTTCGGAAAGCGTGCATGAGATTTCGTGCCGCCGCGCTCGCTGTCTGTGTGGCTGCAGGCTTGTGGCCTGCGACGGCGGCGTTCGCGCAGGAGGATACGGCCGCTCAGGTCAAGGGCATGCTGGGCCAGTGGGAGCTGGCCACGGCCGGGCGCGACCGCACCTGTGTGGTGACGCTGAGGAAGGACGCCGTGCCGCTCGGCATGAAGCTCGATCTCGAGAAAGGCTGCGCGGAGGCCCTGCCATTCACCAGTTCGATTGCGTCATGGACGGTGAAGGGCCTCGACATCGTCCGGTTTCAGGATGCGAAGGGTGAGACGGTGCTGGATGTCACCGAAGTCGAGAACGGGATTCTCGAGGGCGTGCGCAGCGGCGAGGGCGTCTACATCCTGCAGGGGCTGGCGGCGGCGCGCGCGCTGTCGAAATCGAGCGATCAGATGATCGGTGACTGGGCGATGGTGCGCGGCAACGGCAATCCGATCTGCGGCCTGACGCTCACCAACACCGAGGCGGGATCGCCTGAAAATTTCCAGGTGTTCCTCAAGCCGAAATGCGATCCGCTCGTAAGCCGTTTCGCGCCGGTGATGTGGCGGCTCGAGCGCGGCGAGATGCTGCTGATTGCGGCGAGCGGTGAGGTCTGGCGGTTCGGCGCCGACGATCATGCGCAATGGCGGCGGATTCCCGACAGTGCCGATCCGTTCATCATGGTGCGGCAGTAAACCCGCCTACATCAGCTTCATGCCCTTGAGGCTGGCATGGCCGTTCTTGCCGACGATGATGTGGTCGTGCACGGAAATGCCGAGCGGGGCGGCAATGGCGACGATGGATTTCGTCATCTGGATATCGGCCTGTGACGGCGTCGGATCGCCCGATGGATGATTGTGGACGAGGATGATCGCAGTCGCCGACAATTCCAGCGCGCGCTTGACCACTTCGCGCGGATAGACCGGGGTGTGATCGACGGTGCCGACCTGCTGCAGTTCGTCGGCGATCAGCTGGTTGCGCTTGTCGAGGAACAGGATGCGGAATTGCTCCTTGTCGGCAAACGCCATCGCGGTGCGGCAATAGTCGATCACGTTCGACCATGACGACAGCATGGTGCGCTGCTTGACCTGACCTTTGGCGACGCGGCTTGCGGTCGCCGCGATCAGCTTCATCTCGGTCACGGCAGCATCGCCCAGTCCGCTGATTTCGCGCAGCCGTGCTTCCGGCGCGTGGACGACTTCGGCGAAGGAGCCGAATTTCGCGATCAGTGTTTTCGCCAGCGGCTTGACGTCACGCCGCGGCAGCGCGCGAAACAGCACCATTTCCAGCAGTTCATAGTCGCTGAGGGCGTCCGGGCCTGCATCGCGGAAGCGATCCCGCAATCGCTCGCGATGGCCGTGATAATGCGGCGCCTCGGAGAAACCGGACTGGTCTGACGGGTCGTCAGCATTTTCAGGCATGGGCAAGCACGGTCGCGAAATGACTTCGCCACCATGCCGTGCCTGTCGCCTTTTGCAAGGAGCATTTTGCAATCGCCCGCAAGGGCGGAATCAGGCGGCGTTGTAGGGAGGCTTGTCGAGCTTGCCGGGGGAGAGCGTGAAAATCTCGACGCCGTTCTGCGTCACGCCGACGGAATGCTCGAACTGCGCCGACAGCGAGCGGTCCCGCGTCACGGCGGTCCAGCCGTCGGAGAGAATCTTTACATGCGGTTTGCCGAGATTGATCATCGGCTCGATGGTGAAGATCATGCCGGGGCGCAGCGCCACGCCTTCGCCGGGCTTGCCGATATGGATGATGTTCGGCTCGTCGTGAAACAGCCGGCCAAGGCCATGGCCGCAGAAGTCGCGGACCACGCTCATCTGCTGCGGTTCGACGAAGCTCTGGATGGCATGGCCGATGTCGCCGGTGGTCGCGCCGGGCTTGACGGCGGCAATGCCGCGCATCATCGCCTCGTAGGTCACGTCGATCAGCCGCTCGGCGCGGCGCGAGATCGCGCCTGCGGTGTACATGCGGCTGGAATCGCCATACCAGCCGTCGACGATCAGGGTGACGTCGACGTTGACGATGTCGCCTTCCTTCAACTGACGGTCGCCGGGAATGCCGTGGCAGACGACATGGTTGATCGAGGTGCAGGTCGAGTGGCGGTAGCCGCGATACATGAGCGTCGCGGGAATGGCGTCATGCGCGATCGCGAACTTGCGGACGAATTCATCGATCTGCGAGGTGAAAATGCCCGGCCGCACGATCGGCACCAGTTCGTCGAGGCATTTGGCGGTCAGCGCACCGGCCTTGCGCATGCCGGCAAAGCCGGACGGGCCGTGCAGCTTGATCTGGCCGGTTTTGCGCGCGGCAGCCTGGGTAGCGTCAACGTAATTCATGGAAAGTCTGACTTCGAAAGGGTTGCGGGCACGTTCGCCGGATCAGGCTAATTTAATGCCTCGCCGCCAATTCGCAACCATTGTGGGGATCAACCCGCATCGGGCTTGGCGGCAGAACCGGGCGTGTCCGCTGGAACCTCGAGAATGGTTTCCACAGGCAACGCGCCGCTGCGGACCCGCAATTCGCGCACCGGATAGGGCACGCGGATGTTTTCCTTCTTGAAGGCAGTCCAAAGCGCCTGCATGACCGCGCTTTTGACATTGTCCATGCCGACATCGAGATCGGCGACCCAGAAGGTCAACGAGAATTTCATCCCGGTTTCGGCGAACTCGGTGAGCAGGCAGTTCGGCGCCTTGAAGGTGGCGACGTTCGGCGTCTCGGTGGCGATGTCGATGGCGAGCTTGCAGACGAGGCTCGGGTCGGCCTCGTAATTGGTCGCGAAGGTGACCTTCACCAGCATGGACTTGTCGGTATAGGTCCAGTTGATGACGCGCTGGGTGACGAGGTCCTCGTTCGGAATCAGAATCTCGCGCCCGTCTCCGGCGGCGACCGAAATGTAGCGGGTGTTCATCGAACTGATTTTTCCGGAACTGTCGCCGATGGTCACGAGGTCGCCGGGCTTGACCGATTTATCCGCGAGCAGGATCACGCCGCTGATGAAGTTGGCGATGATCTTCTGCAGGCCGAAGCCGAGGCCGACGCCGATCGCGCCGGAAAACAGCGCGAAGGCCGACAGGTCGATGCCGACCGCCGACATCACCATCGCGATGGCGGCGACGATGAGCGCAACCCGCACCAGTTTGATCAGCAGGACCTGAACTGACGGCGTGAGGTCGCGCGAGCGGGCAATCCGGACTTCGATGAAGTTGCCGGCCGCGCCGACGAGCCACATCGCGATCGACAGCAGCACGGCGGCCTTGATGAGCAACAGCGGCGTCAGCCGCAGCGTGCCCATGGTGATCGAGATCGAATCGAGCGCGGCGGTGACATTGTCGAGCCGGCCGATGATGCTCAACGCCGCCACGGCCCAGGCCGCGATGGACACCACGCGGACCACGAATTCGTTGCGGATCAGGCTGGTGGCGAGACGGATGATGAGCCACGCGGTCGCGAGGTTGACCGCCGTCGACAGCACGTAGCCGCGGTAAAGCAGCCCGGCCTGCACCAGCACCAGCCGCGATATTTCGGCCAGCAGCGCGAAGATAATTGTCCCCGCACGCTGCATCAGGGTCCGGGCGAGCAGCCTTAAGGGGGCCGGCCAGCCCATCGACAGCGAGGTGACGTCGAAACGGGTCCGCAGGGCGCTTCCCAGGGCCAGCGCAATTCCCGCGGCGACCAGGATGATGCCGAACTGCATGTAGAACCATGGCGAGGTGATCTCGCCGCCGATGGATTGCATCGTGCGGCCGAGGGCGTCTCGCAAGTCGTCCCAATCCATTGGCAGGTCCTGTCAGGTGGAAGCCGGAAGGCTTGATCTCTCATGCGTCCTTGCGCCGCAGCCGTCAATATCGGCAAGAGCTGCAGATCGGCCGCGAGAGAGGCGTGGCGGTGCGTTTAGCGCCGGGAATCCGGCGCATTTATGATGCCGAGATTTTGTTTGGCGATCCGCCGTGACACCTATAATCAGATTGAAGCGCAAGTCGAAAGCTCCCGCCGCCCATGGCTATCCTCGATTCCGTCAGTCTCACGATCCTGCTCGGCTCCGTGCTGATCATGGCTGGCATTCTGTCGAGCCTGCTGGCGCTGCGCTTCGGCGCGCCATTGTTGCTGGTCTTCCTTGGTCTCGGCTTGCTCGCGGGCGACGGCGGCCTCGGCAAGCTTAAATTCGACGATGTCAGGATCGCCTATCTGGTCGGCTCCACGGCACTGGCGCTGATCCTGTTCGACGGCGGGCTGAAGACGCGCTTTCAGAGCATTCGTGCCGTCCTTGCACCCTCGGCCATGCTCGCGACTGTAGGCGTTCTGCTGACGGCGCTGCTGACGACTCCGGTCGCCAAATATGCGCTCGGCCTCAACTGGGTCGAGGGCTTCCTGCTCGGCGCGGTGGTCGCATCGACCGACGCCGCGGCGGTGTTCTTGCTGGTCCATGCGCAGGGCCTGCGGCTTCGTCCGCGCATCGGCGCGACGCTGGAGGTTGAATCCGGCACCAACGATCCGTTCGCGGTGTTTCTCACGATGGTGCTGGTGGAATTCCTGTCGCTGGGGAAGGGCTCGGCTTCGCACATCTTCTGGCAGTTCGCGCAGGAAGCCGTGCTCGGCATCGTGATCGGCGTGCTCGGCGGACGGCTCGTGGTGTTCGCGCTGAACAAGATTTCCCTGCCGCAGGGCCTGCATGCGCCGTTCGTCACAACGGCGGCGCTGGTGATTTTCGGTATCGCGCAGATCGATCATGCGTCCGGCTTTCTCGCGGTCTATCTCGCCGGGATCGTGATCGGAAACCGTCCCACGCGGGCCCACAATTCCGTGCTGACATTTCTCGATGCCGCGACCTGGCTCGCGCAGATCGTGATGTTCGTGCTGCTCGGCCTTCTGGCCTCGCCGGACAAGCTGGTATCGGTGGCCCTGCCGGCGCTGGCGGTCGCGCTGGTGCTGATGTTTTTCGCGCGCCCGGTGGCGGTGTTTCTCTGCCTGACGCCGTTCCCTTTTCAACTGCGCGAAAAGATATTCATTTCCTGGGTCGGCTTGCGCGGCGCGGTGGCGATCTTCCTTGCGTCGATCCCGCTTTTGCTGGATCTGCCGAAGGCGCAGATCTATTTCAACGTGGCCTTCATCGTCGTGATGGTGTCCCTGCTGCTGCAGGGCTGGACGCTCGGCTTCGCCGCGCGGAAATTGCACGTGGCCCTGCCGCGCACCGATCGCGGCCCGCGCCGTATCGAACTGGATCTGCCCGGCCAGCTCGAACAGCAGCTGGTCGGCTACGCCGTGCGGCCGAACAGCCTGTTCCTGAAGCGGGGTCTCATTCCATCCTGGTCGAAGCCGACGCTGGTGATCCGCGAGGAGAAGATTCTCTCCGCCGCCGAAGCCGCGCCGGTGCAGAAGGGAGACTATCTCTATTTGCTCGCGCCGCCGGAGAAGGCTGGTGCGCTCGACCGTTTTTTTGTCGACATGGCACCGGCCACGGCACCCGACCCGAATTTGCTCGGCGACTTCATGCTCGCGGGAGACGTGACGCTGGAAGCGGTTGGCGAAGTGTATGGCATCGATGTCCCGGCGGAAGTAAAGCCGCTGACGCTGGCGGATTATTTCGACATCCATCTGGACGGTGCGCCCCGCGTCGGCGCGGCGCTGCCGCTCGGCTCCATCGCGCTGGTGGCTCGCGGCATCGGCGGCAACCGGGTCAATGTAATCGGCCTGCGGCTGTCGCAGGATGAAAAGCCGATCCGTGTGCCACGGCGCATTCCGGCAATCCAGCGCAAGGTCTTGCGGCTTTGGAAAAGGTTGTCGAACACCTAGGGCGCGCGATCGCGCCTCAGAGTGCGCGCGACGGAATCAGCAGCGGTCCGTCCGGCGTCTCGATCCGGTGCACCGAGATATTGAAAATCTGCGCGATGCGTTCCGGCGTCAGCGCCGCCACCGGCGTATCGTTGGCGATGATGCGGCCCTCATTCATCAACACGACGCGGTCGGCGAACCGGGCCGCCAGCGTGAGATCGTGAATGATCGCGAGCACAGCCGCGCCCTGATGGGCGATGCCGCGCAGCAATTCCATGACGATGAGCTGGTGGCGCTCGTCGAGCGCCGCGATCGGCTCGTCGGCGATCAGCACGGAGGCCTGCGTGGCCAGCGCGCGCGCGAGTGCAACGCGGGCGCGCTCGCCGCCGGACAGCGTGGTGACGATGCGATGTGCAAGCATATCCGTCGAGGTTGCCTCCATCGCCGTCAGGATGGCGGCGCGGTCCTCGGGCGTTACTTGCGAGAACGGATCGGCATGCGGTTCGCGGCCGAGTGCGACGATGTGCTCGACGCTCATCGGCCAGTGGAATTCATGGCCCTGCGGCAGATAGGCCATCGCGCGGGCGCGTTCGCGCGCACTCATGGCCGTGAGCGCGGCGCCGTCGAGGCTGACATTGCCCTGAGACGGAATGAGCCCCGCCATGGCGCGGGCCAGCGTGGTTTTGCCAGCACCATTCGGTCCGGCGAGCACGGTCAGTTCGCCTGCGTTCAAGGTGAGGGTTGCATCGGTCACGATGGTGCGCGTGCCGCGGCGAACAGTGAGGTTGTCGGCGCGAAGGCGTGGCGCGGTGTCGGGCTTCATGCCGATTCCTCCAGCACCTGACGCTCGCGGAAGATCATCGCGATGAAGAATGGCACGCCGATCAGCGCGGTGATGACGCCGATCTTGATTTCCAGCGGGCCGGGCACGAGCCGCACGATGATGTCGGCGGCAAGCAGCAGCGCGGCCCCGGCCAGTGCGGACGGCAGCAGGGTGCGTGCCGGATCGGAGCCGTAGAAGCGCCGGACCAGATGCGGTGCGACCAGGCCGACAAAGGAAATCGCGCCGGCCACCGACACGGCGGCGCCGACGCCCATCGCCACGCCGATCACGACCCAGATCCGGACGCGCCCGACATTGACGCCGAGCGAACTCGCCGCGTCCTCGCCGAGCGTCAGTGCACGGAAGGCGCGGGCATTGGCCGCGAGCACGACCCAGCTTGCGATCATGAACGGTGCCGCGATCCAGACATGGATCATGCTGCGGTCGCGCAGCGAGCCGAGCAGCCAGAATGCGATCTCCAGCGCGATATAGGGATTTGGCGCGAGGTTGAGGACGAGCGCGATGGCGGCGCCCGCGAGGCTTGCGAGCGCGAGGCCCGCGAGCAGCGTCATGGTCAACGAGGCGCGGCGGCCTGCGATGGCGACCAGTGCGCCGACCGACAATAATGCGCCAGCGATGCCGCCGAGCGGCACCGCGAGCGAGACGGGGCTGACCAGCCCGAACGCCATCAGGCCTGCGGCACTTGCGGCGGCGGCCTGCGGTGCGCCGAACAAAGAGGGCTCTGCGAGCGGGTTGCGCAGCAGCCCCTGAAGTGCCGCGCCTGCGATCCCGAACGTCGCGCCGATCAGGGTGGCGAGCAGGGTGCGCGGCAGCCGCACGTCGCGCACGATGATCGAAGCGACCCCCTGATCGGAGACCAGCGCCTTCGCAACGGTCTCCGCGCCGAAATGCGCCGGGCCCGTCATCAACGATGCCGCGAACAGCACCGCGACGAGCGCGGCAAGCAGAAGTGTGAGCAGGCTTCCCTGTCGGTCGAAGACCATCGCAACCCGGATATGATTTCATGCGCCGGTGGCTGGCGCGAGACGATGGGCGTGGCATAACAGGGGGCTGTAATCAAGAAGCTCTGCGATCAAGAAAATGGCGATCAGAAAGAGAACGGTCTGGAAAAGCTCCATCGGCACGGTGCTGGCTCTCGTTTTTGCCGGCGCCGCCTGCATGGCGGCCGAGCCCCCGCGGCGCGTGGTGTCGTTCAACCTCTGCGCCGACCAGTTGCTGTTGGCGCTGGCCGATCCCTCGCAGATCGCGGCGCTGTCGCCCTATGCCACCGACGACACCCTGTCGGTGACGGCAAAGCAGGCGGCGGGATTCCCGAAGATCGACTGGAATTCGGAATCGGTGGTCAATCTTGCGCCCGATCTGGTGCTGTCCGGGTTCAGCGACCGCCCGACACAGGCGATCCTGGCCGCGACTGGCCTGCGCGTGGTGCAGGTCGCGCTGGTCCGCAATCTGGATGAGGCGCGCGCGCAGGTGCGCGAGATCGCAACATTGCTCGGCCATCCCGAGCGGGGCGCGGTGCTGGCCGACAAGCTGCAGCGCGCCGAGGACGATCTCAAGGCCGTCGCCTTGAGGCCGCCGCGCACCGCCATCGTGCTGCAACGGGAAGGCTATACCGAGGGCACCGAGAGCCTTGTCGCCTCGATGCTGTCCGCGGCCGGATTGAAGCCGCCGCCGAACGCGCGTGGTGGCATCGGCGGGTTCATGGATATGGAGACGCTGCTCACGGCGGGACCGGACATTCTGGTGCTGCAGGAGACGGCGAAGCACGCCACCGATCAGGGTGCGTTGTTTCTCACGCATCCTGCGTTGCGCGCCCGCTACGATGCGACCAAGCGCATCAGCCTACCGTCGCGCTACACGCTGTGCGGCGGCCCCGCCTTGCTCGAAGGCCTTGGCGTGCTGAAGGATGAATTGAAGAAACTTCGTTAAGCCGGAAGAATCTCCGGCCCGCCCTGTGCGGTGACGCGCCCGCGCCTGAGCATCACCACATGGCCGGCGAGGCGACGCGTCTCGTCGGGATCGTGGCTGACATAGACCATGGGGATGCTTTCCTCGTCGCGCAACCGCTCGAGGTAAGGCAGGATTTCCGCCTTGCGGTCCTGATCGAGCGAGCCGAGCGGTTCATCGAGCAGAAGCAATCGCGGTTTCGACAGCAGCGCACGGCCGAGCGCGACACGCTGGCGTTCGCCGCCGGACAATTGCCCGGGCCGCCGCGTCTGGAGATAGCCGATGTCCAGCAAGTCGAGAATGCGCTGCAGATGCGCTGGATCGGGCGGCAGCCTGTTCATGCGCCGGCCATAATCGAGATTCTGCGCGACGCTGCGATGGGGAAACAGCCGCGCATCCTGAAACACATAGCCGATGCGGCGGCGGTGCGGCGGCACATGCGATTTTGTTGCGGTGTCATCCAGCGTTTCGCCGCCGATGGCAATGGCGCCGCGATCCGGTTTGAGCAAGCCCGCGATCATGTTGATGATCGAGCTTTTGCCCGCGCCGGAGGGACCGAACAGGCCGATCACCCGGCTGTCGCTCTGGAATGCGACTTCGAGGGTCAGTTCGCCGAGTTGTTTGGTGACATCGATCCTCAGCATGTCACAACCCGTGAACGCGGCGTAGCGCGCGGCGTGCGAAGAATTCCGACGCGATCAGCGCGCCGATGGCCATGATGGCGGAGATGATGACGAGCCGCAGCGCGGCGGCGTCGCCGTCCGGCGTCTGGATCAGCGAGTAGATTGCCGATGAAATGGTCTGCGTCTCGCCGGGAATGTTCGAGACGAAAGTGATGGTGGCGCCGAATTCGCCGAGCGCCTTGGCAAATCCCATGATCATGCCGGCCAGGATGCCGGGCAAAGCCAGCGGCAGCGTGACGGTGAAAAACACCTGCCACGGCGTAGCACCGAGCGTGCCCGCGGCCTGTTCCTGTTTGCGGTCGATCGCTTCGATCGACAGCCGCATCGGCCGCACCAGCAGAGGGAAAGACATCACGCCGCAGGCAAGCGCCGCGCCGGTCCAGCGGAATGAGAAAACGATGCCGAAATAGTTGTCGAGAAATTCACCGACCGGCCCTTTGCGCCCGAAACTCAGCAGCAGCAGATAGCCGGTGACGACGGGCGGCAGCACCAGCGGCAGATGGATCAGCGCGTCGAGCAGCGACTTACCCCAGAAATTGCGGCGCGCCAGCAGCCACGCCACGGCGATGCCGAGTGGCGTGGACACCAGCGTGGCCACGACGGCGACACGAAGCGAAAGCTCGATCGCCGTCCATTCTTCGGGAGTAATGTCGAACACGGATAGCCGGTCGCTTACGAAGTCGGTTTGATCAGGTAGCTGAAGCCGTATTTCTCGAACGTCGCCTTCGCCGCCGAACTCTTCAGGAAGGACAGATAGTCCGCGGTGCCGTCCTTCGCATTGGCGGTGGCCGCCACCGGATAGATGATCGGTGGATGCGAGTCCGCCGGGAAAGTGCCGACGATCTTCACGCCGGGATCGACCTTGGCATCGGTGGAATAGACGATGCCGAGCACCGCCTCGCCGCGCGATACCAGTGCCAGCGCGGCGCGCACGTTTTCGGCCATCGCCATTTTCGGCTCGACCGCTTTCCATGCGCCGAGCTTCTCCAGCGCGGCCTTGGCGTATTTGCCGACCGGCACGGCCTTGATGTCGCCGGTGGTCACCTTGCCGTCACCGGCGAGCTTGGCGAGATCGAAGCCCTGCTTGATGTCGACATGATCGATCTTGGAATCTTTCGGCGCGATCAGCACGATGCTGTTGCCCAGCAGGTCAATGCGGGTGGCGGGATTCACGCTCTTGTTCTTGATGGCGTAGTCCATCCAGGCGGTGTCGGCCGAAATGAAGACATCGGCGGGTGCGCCCTGTTCGAGCTGCTTGGCGAGCGCGGACGATGCCGCGTAGCTTGCGGTGATCTTGTTGCCGGACTTCGCGGCATAGGCGGCATCGACGGCGTCGAGCGCGTTTTTCATCGAGGCGGCGGCAAACGCGATGAATGTCTTGGCCGAAGCTGCGGCAGGTTTTGCATCCTTGGCAAAAGCCGGGGTGGCGAGCGGTGCGCTGACCAGCGCGGCGGCAAGGACAATACGGGACAATAATCGCATCATGCGCTCCATGCTTCTCCGCTCCAGAATTCGGGCAGAGTCCAAGTGTCAAACGAGAGGAGATGAAATTGGAAGCGCCGTTCCAAGGCTCTGGCAGGCTTACGGCGAGCCACAGCGTCGTGCAGCCGCACCATATCAGGCATGACGCCTGCGTAAAGGGTCAGCGCGGGCGCGCCGCGCTCAATCCGATGAGGGCGTGACCGCGAGCTTGATCGTTTTGGTGGCAACGTCACTGATCTGAACCGTCGCCAGTCCGGCGGCGAGATCGAATTTCAGGATCTTGCGGATACCGTTGCAACCGCTGACGCCGCTCGAATCCGTCGGCTTGAGATAGTTGCCGTCCTGCAGGACATCGATCCAGGCAGAATCCGAAACGCTGACAGCATAGCTGCCCGCCGGAATCTGGCCGAGGCGCAGGAAGCCGGCGAAAGTACCGGGTTTCTGCGTTCGCTCCGAGGGTTTCGGCAAGCCCGCATCCGCTTCAGGTTTCAAGGCGAGGGTTGCGGCCAGAGGCGGTAGCGTCGGGGCATCCACGCCTGAATTCAGGTTGGGCAATTCCGGCGTGGTCAGAAGCGCACGCTCCTTCGTCACCGGCCATTTGAATTGCTCGCAGCCGACAGGGTCGGCCGCCCACGCGGGCGCGGCGCTCAGGAACAGAAGGGAAATCGCGAAAATCTTTTGCATCGGCCAACCACGATCACGCAATGACAATACAAATACGGCCGCAGAACGCTGCTGCAGCCCGCCCCACGTCCTTTTGTACATCTTCGAACGCCATTTAAAAGGTGTTCGAAAAAGAATTAATATTAGGAGTCTCTAAACTACCGCGCGCCTGCGGCAAGAATCAGTGTGCGTGAAGCACCGTGCGGCATGCGCTCGGCAAATCCGCCAGTGTCAAAGGCGGCTTCGGTTTCGGCGGCACCTTCGGCGGTCTGGGATGCAGCACCGCATCGCTGAACCAGTAGGCGAGATCCTTGGCGCTGCAATGCTCGTTGTGGTCCGGCGGTGTTTGCGGTTCGCAGCCCGCGCTGTTCGCGGGGCATTTGATGCGGATGTGGAAGTGATAATCGTGCCCGTACATCGGGCGGATCTTCGAGAGCCACTGGCGGTTTCCGGTCGCCTCACGGCACAGCGCCTTCTTGATCGCGGCGTTGACGAAGATGCGCTCGACCTGCGGCGCTTCGGCAGCGGCACGGATGACCTTGAGGTGTTCGGGCGTCCACACGCGCGGATCGATGTCGAGACGGTCTTTCCGTACCATCTGCACCGCCGACATGTTTTCGCGCTCCATGCGCGTGAGCGTGCGGTTCGGCATCGGCGTCAGCCAGATGTCGGCGTCGAGCCCGATCTGGTGACTGGCGTGGCCCGTGAACATCGGCCCGCCGCGCGGCTGCGACATGTCGCCGATCAACAGGCCCGGCCAGCCAAGCTTGTGCGCCTTGGCCGCGAGCTTTTCCAGAAATGCCACGAGCGCGGGGTTGCCCCAGTTGCGATTGCGTGACAGCCGCATCACCTGCCAGTACGGCCCGTCGATCGGCAATTCCTGTGCGCCGGCAAGACAGCCCTTGGCGTAGAAGCCGATCGAACTCGGCGCGAGCTTCGCCGGGGCAAGCTCACGCCCGAACAACTGTTTCGCGGCGAGGTGCGGATCGTTCGGGTGAGCGAGTGCCGGCAGCGGTTTGGGATGCAGCGAGCCCTTGTCCTGCGCATGCGCAGGCAAGGTCAGAACGGCGACGGACAAGGCAAAGGCGGGAATCAGGCGCGCACAGTTCATGCCGCTGTATAACCCACAGAGCAGCTTCCGGCGAGACGATGAGCCGGGTTTGAGATTCAATAAAAAATCCCCGGCGATGGCCGGGGATCGGTGAATGGATAAAGCATTCTCAAAAACTATTTAGCCTGATCGTCGATCTCCGCATCCGGCGCGTGCTTCTTGATCGACTCGATCGCGCTCTTGGCGGATGATTTTTGCGCATAGCCTTCCGAGCTGCACATCGTTTCGCCGTTCGGCGCCTTGAAGCGAAACCGAAACTCGCCTGCCTTGTCCTTGTAGATTTCGAACCTGTAGGCCATCGCTGTCTCCGTTGCTTGAGATACGTGCAGCAGCAAGCGTCGTGGCATCACGGAGCGGAGTCAAGGCACATCGCATCGGTGCGCGGTATGATGTGCCGGTGTTGATGGAAGAATGCCGACGCGCTCAGCTATCCACCTTGAGCGCCGCGATGAAGGCTTCTTGCGGAATGTCGACCTTGCCGAACTGCCGCATCTTCTTCTTGCCTTCCTTCTGCTTCTCCAGAAGTTTGCGTTTGCGCGTGATGTCGCCGCCGTAGCACTTCGCGGTGACGTCCTTGCGCAGCGCGCGCACGGTTTCGCGCGCGATCACCTTGCCGCCGATCGCTGCCTGGATCGGAATGACGAACATGTGCGGCGGGATCAACTCCTTCATCTTCTCGACCATGGCGCGGCCGCGGCCCTCCGCGCGGGTGCGGTGGACGAGCATCGAGAGCGCATCGACCGGCTCGCTGTTGACGAGGATCTGCATCTTCACGAGGTCCGCCGCCTTGTAGTCGGTGAGGTGATAGTCGAACGAGGCGTAGCCCTTGGAGACCGATTTCAGCCGGTCGTAGAAATCGAACACCACTTCGTTGAGCGGCAGCTCGTATTTCGCCATCGCGCGCGCGCCGACATAGGTCAGCTCTTTCTGCGTGCCACGCCGCTCCTGGCACAGCTTGAGTACGCTGCCGAGATATTCGTCCGGCGTCAAAATCGTCGCCTCGATCCACGGCTCCTCGATCTCGGCGATTTTCACCACGTCCGGCATGTCGATCGGATTGTGAATCTCGATCTCCTGCCCGTCGGTGAGGTGCATCTTGTAGATCACGCTCGGCGCGGTCGCGATCAGGTTGAGATTAAACTCGCGCGACAGGCGCTCCTGGATGATTTCCAGATGCAACAGGCCGAGGAAGCCGCAGCGGAAGCCGAAGCCCAGCGCAGCAGAGGTTTCCATCTCGAAAGAGAAACTCGCGTCGTTGAGGCGCAGCTTGCCCATCGCCCCGCGCAGCGTCTCAAAGTCGTCGGCGTCGACGGGGAACAGGCCGCAGAACACCACCGGGATTGCCGGCTTGAAGCCCGGCAGCATGTCGGTGACCGGCTTCCTGTCGTCGGTGATGGTGTCGCCCACGCGGGTGTCGGCGACTTCCTTGATCGCAGCGGTGATGAAGCCGACTTCGCCGGGGCCCAGTTCATCGACGTTGACCATCTTCGGCGTGAACACGCCGACGCGCTCGACATCGTAGGCGGCGCCCGTACCCATCATGCGGATGCGGTCGCCCTTCTTCAGCACGCCATCGACAACGCGCACCAGCACGACGACACCGAGATAGACGTCGTACCAAGAGTCGACCAAGAGCGCCTTCAGCGTTGCGTCGCGGTCGCCCTGCGGCGGCGGCAGGCGCGTGACGATCGCTTCCAGCGCGTCGGGAATGCCGAGGCCGGTCTTGGCCGATACCATGATGGCGTCGGACGCATCGATGCCGATCACGTCCTCGATCTGCTGCTTCACCTGCTCCGGTTCGGCGGCGGGAAGATCGACCTTGTTCAGCACAGGGACGATTTCGAGATTGTTGTCGATAGCCTGATAGACGTTGGCGAGCGTCTGCGCTTCGACGCCCTGCGAGGCATCGACCACGAGCAGCGCGCCTTCGCAGGCGGCGAGGCAGCGGCTGACCTCGTAGGCGAAGTCGACGTGGCCGGGCGTGTCCATCAGGTTGAAGACGTAGGTCTTGCCGTCCTTGGCCTTGTAGTTGAGGCGAACGGTCTGCGCCTTGATGGTGATACCGCGCTCGCGCTCGATGTCCATCGAATCGAGCACCTGCTCCTTCATCTCGCGCTCGGCGAGCCCGCCCGTCGTCTGGATCAGGCGGTCGGCCAGCGTCGATTTGCCATGGTCGATATGGGCGACGATGGAGAAGTTGCGGATGTTCGATATGGAGGTGGTTGTCATGGCCGCGAGATAGCACCTGCCGCATTTTCCGGCAAAGGCCGAATGCCGCTTTGGAGTATAAAATAAGGATTATCGCTCGGATCGGGCCGGGCGGGTGAACGGCGTTATTCTTCGTCGAACTTGTTGCCCACCAGCGTGGCGATGGCCTCGACGGCTTCCCGCGCCTCACGCCCCTTGGCGGTCACGGTGATGGAAGTTCCGATCCCGGCGGACAGCATCATCAGGCCCATGATCGAGGTGCCGCCGACGCTCTCGCCGTTGCGCGTGACGGTGATCTCGGCGTCGAACTTTTCCGCCATCTGCACGAATTTGGCGGAAGCCCGCGCGTGCAGGCCGCGCTTGTTGGTGATGGGGATTTCCCGGACGACGGCATCGGCCTGTGACGGTTGCTCGTCCGACATGATTTATTTTCCCGCCAGAACGCGGCTGGCGATGGTCACATATTTGCGCCCGGCTTCCTGGGCGGCGGCGATCGCATCGGGCAGCGACTTCTCCTCGCGCACCTTCGCGAGTTTCACCAGCATCGGAAGGTTGATGCCGGCGAGGACTTCCACCTTCGGCCGGCTCATGCAGGAGATCGCGAGGTTCGAAGGCGTGCCGCCGAACATGTCGGTGAGAATGGCGACGCCTTGCCCGCTGTCGGCGCGCTTGACGGCTTCGATTATATCGCTCCGGCACAAATCGGCATCGTCTTCGGCGCCGATCGTGATCGTTTCGATTTGCTTTTGCGGACCCATGACATGCTCAAGCGCCGCCTTGAACTCGTCGGCAAGACGCCCGTGGGTCACCAGAACCAGACCTATCATCAAAGACTCCTCGCGGGTGCGTTATGGTGCACCGCACGAAAGGGCCACATGTTGACCATCCCGCGCCCGGGCGCAAGGGGGCCAATGGCATTGCCCCCGCTGAAACCGCAGGAGGCCGCGCCGGCTAAAGTGGAGGTTATAGTGGGATTTATATGGTTACCAAATCCCTTCCGGCAATCCAGGAAGATGGTCTGCGAGATGGCGGAAGGGTTAATCGGTGATCAGGAACCCGAGCACCAGCGGCAGAGGATTGTCCCCTGCGGCGACCGGAATCCGGGGCAATTCGACCCCTGAAATCAAGGTTTTGAGCCGTTCCGGCGGCGGCAGCCGTTCGGCGTCGGAGGCGGCCAGATCGACCACCAGCGCGACATCTGCCTTGGCGGTGAATTCGCAGCGGCGGATGCCAAGGCCGCGAATTTCCAGCATTCCTTCAAGCTCGGGCACGCCGGACACCGATACGCGGCCGTTCCGGGTATCGAGACGCACGCGATCATCGCCGACAAGTTTTGTCGCAGCGATCATGCCGGCGCGGCCCGCGAGAATGAGGTCGAGCGCGAGGCGCGACTTGCCGGTGCCGGAGGCCCCGCGAATGAGGATGGCTCGTTGGCCGACGCAGACGGCGGTGGCGTGAACGCTGGCGGGCGGCGGCGTCATGTCGCGGGCAGCCGCACCACGAAGCGCGCGCCGGCGATACGTGAATCGCCGTCGGCGTTGGACGGACCGGCGCGGTTCTCGGCCCAGATCTTTCCGCCATGCGCCTCGATGATCTGCTTGGAGATCGACAGGCCCAATCCGGAATTCTGGCCGAAGCCCTGATGTGGCCGGTCGGTGTAGAACCGCTCGAAGATTTTCTCGAGCGCGCCGGGACGAATGCCGGGGCCGTCGTCGT
>Ga0180223_1000617_pt1 | contig 40620 bp, 36 predicted proteins | sample eDN5th30CKraftOP_FD_151337 | JGI IMG/M metagenome (GOLD analysis project Ga0180223, IMG submission 151337) | Enriched Organic Plus compost microbial communities from Emeryville, California, USA - eDNA 5th pass 30_C Kraft OP (version 2) (version 2) ... | reverse complement strand
CGGCCCGGCCGTTTCCTCGGCGCGAGCGAGATCGCCGAGCATCTGCATGGCACGGACGATGCGGCGGACGCCAATGCGATCGAAGCGCTGGTGCTGCGACTGCGCCGCAAGGTCGGGCCGGACGTGATCGAGAGCCGGCGCGGCTTCGGCTACATGCTCGCCGGATCATGATCCGGGATTCGCTCCGGCTTCGCCTTCTGGCGGCCGCCGCGGTGGCGATCTTCGCCGCGCTCGTGCTGGCGGGGACCGGAATGAGCTGGTTTTTCGAGCGGCATATCGAGCAGCGCGAGGCCGACGCCCTCATTCGTGACGGCAAGCTGATCGCAGGCGGTTTGCACGTCGATGCCGCCGGTCGCCCGGTCGCAGACGCTCAGCCTGGCGATGATCGCTACGGTGAGGCTGGCAGCGGCCTTTATTGGCAGCTCACCACCAGCAAGGGCAGTGCCCATTCGGACTCCTTGTGGGATCAGAATCTTCCGCTGCAACCCGGCAGCGACCGGGAGGATTGGCGTATCCGCCATGTACCGGGACCGTTTGGCAAGTCGCTCCTGATGGTTGAACGCCGGATTCTGCCCGAACAGGCCGCAGAGCCGGTGCTCGTTCAATTGGCGACCGACGACGGCCCCCTCCACGCCGCGCGCCGCGAGTTTAATCGCGAAACCGCTTTGTCGCTGGGACTGCTGTGGCTGTTCCTGCTGATCGCGGCCTATGTGCAGGTTACACTCGGCCTGCGCCCGCTCACGACCGTTCGCCGGCAGATTGCAACACTCAGAGGCAATCCCGCCGCGCGCCTGCCGGGTGGCCATCCGCGGGAGATCGCGCCGCTGGCCGAGGCGATCAACGCGCTTGCGCAGGCCCGCGAGGCCGATCTTGGCCGGGCGCGAAAGCGTGCCGGCGATCTTGCCCATAGTCTCAAGACACCGCTTGCCGCGCTTGCCGCGCAAAACCGCAGGGCGCGCGAAGCGGGCGCAGTCGAGGCCGCGGATGGACAGGATCGGGCCCTTGTCGCAATGCGGGCCGCGCTGGAGACCGAACTGGCACGCAGCCGTGCGGCGGCGGCGCGGGATGCGGGGCATAGCCTTGCCGCCGATATCGAGACGCAGATAGAGAATATTATCGCCGTGATCGAGCGGACGGAGCTGGGCGAGCGCCTGATCTTCGATGTGCATATGCCTGACGAGCTTCATGTCCCTGTGGCGAGCGAGGATTTGACCGAACTGCTCGGCGCGCTGATAGAGAACGCTGCCCGTCACGCGCGGGTCCGGGTTCGTGTGCGCGGCGGCATGGCAGAAGAGGAAAGCCAGCTATGGATCGACGACGACGGCCCCGGCCTTGGCCGCGAATCGTCCGAAGCTGTCATGGCGCGGGGAAGCCGGCTCGATGAAGCCGGGCCGGGGCATGGCCTTGGCCTCGCCATCGTAAGCGATCTCATGCAGGCGACCGATGGTACGATCGCGCTCGGACGCTCCGAGCTGGGCGGTCTTGAAGTGCGCCTGGCCTGGCCTGTTGAACGGTCCCCGGCAGCCCCCCGCAAGAGCGCCTTTCTGCGGTGGATGACGCGCCATCGATAGGGCGCGTGCGGCACTTTCAGGGATATCATGGTACGCGCTATCGCGGGAAATCGGTCAGCGCCTATCTTCATGCTCGGTCGAACGTCGCGATGCAATTTGGCCCCGGCACGGGAACCGCAACGGCATAGATGAGGATCGCGGCGAAAACCGAAAACGTCATTGGCTTTCCCTTTGCAGGGCCGCCGTGGCGGATAACGCTTCTCGACCAGATCATTCGCCCTCCGGCACGGCGCGACGGTCGTAAGTGATGACGACATGCTGCTTCCTGGAGGAAGCGCCACCAACCAGCGTCACGAGTGCAGGCAATGTCTATCATCGCCCAAGATCATGCCATGCGTCTTGTCGGTTGCCAGCGACAAGCAACAAGACGGAGCACAGTCCCGAAATGGGCGGGATAGAGCACGTCCGGTTTTGCAAACTTCAATGTGCGATGCTCGCGGTCACTTTCTCTCGGCTTGGCTCACATCTCGCACCGCGCCACGGGCGGCATTGGTGGTGAGCGCGGCATAGGCGCGCAGCGCTGGCGACACGGCACGCTTGCGGCCGAAAGGCTTCCACGCCTTCTCGCCGCGTCCGATCATCTCCTCGCGTCGCTCTGCAATCTCCGCGTCATCGACATCGAGTTTGATGACGCGGTTGGGAATGTCGATCGTGATCGGGTCGCCGCTATTGACCAGGGCGATCAGGCCGCCTTCGGCCGCTTCTGGGGAAACATGGCCGATCGACAGGCCGGAGGTGCCGCCGGAGAAGCGCCCGTCGGTGATCAGCGCGCAGGCTTTGCCGAGGCCCTTCGATTTCAGATAGCTCGTCGGATAGAGCATTTCCTGCATACCCGGCCCGCCCTTCGGCCCCTCATAGCGGATGACCACGACGTCGCCTGACTTGACCTCATTGCCCAGGACGCCCGCAACGGCGGCGTCCTGGCTTTCATAGACGCGTGCGGTGCCGTGGAATGTCAGGATGTTATCGTCCACGCCCGCCGTCTTCACGATGCAGCCTTCGGGAGCCAGATTGCCGAAGAGGACAGCCAGGCCGCCATCCCTGGAAAAGGGGTTCTCGGCGCTGCGGATCACGCCCGCCTCGCGATCGAGATCGAGTTCCTTCCAGCGATTGCTCTGGCTGAACGCGACGGTGGTGCGCACGCCGCCCGGCGCGGCCTTGTAGAATTCGCGCACGCTCTCGCTCTGGGTGCGGCTGATGTCCCAGCGGTCGAGCGCCTCGCCGATCGTCCCGGCATGGACGGTCGGCAAGCTGGTGTCGATCAGACCAGCCCTGTCGAGCTGGCCGAGGATCGCCATGATCCCGCCCGCGCGATGGACATCCTCCATATGCACGTCCTGCTTGGCGGGCGCGACCTTGCACAGGCACGGAACGCGGCGCGACAGCCGGTCGATATCGGCCATGGTGAACGGCACCTCGCCCTCATGCGCCGCGGCGAGCAGGTGGAGCACGGTGTTGGTCGAGCCGCCCATCGCAATGTCGAGGCTCATGGCATTTTCGAACGCGGCGAAGCTGGCGATATTGCGCGGCAAGGCGGAGGCGTCGTCCTGCTCGTACCAGCGCCTGGCGAGATCCACGATGGTATGGCCGGCCTCGCGGAACAGCCTCTCGCGGTCGGCATGGGTGGCGAGAACCGAGCCGTTGCCCGGTAGGGAAAGGCCCAGCGCCTCGGTCAGGCAATTCATGCTGTTGGCGGTGAACATGCCCGAACATGAACCACAGGTCGGACAGGCCGAACGCTCAATGATCTTCACCTCTTCATCGGTATATTTCTCGTCCGCCGCGACGACCATGGCATCGACCAGATCGAGCGCGACCGTGGCCCCGCGAATATCCGCCTTGCCGGCCTCCATCGGCCCGCCCGAAACGAAGATCGCGGGAATGTTGAGCCGCATCGCGGCCATCAGCATACCGGGCGTGATCTTGTCGCAATTGGAGATGCAGACGAGCGCGTCGGCGCAGTGCGCATTGACCATATATTCCACGCTGTCCGCGATGAGATCGCGGCTCGGCAGCGAATAGAGCATACCGTCATGGCCCATGGCGATGCCGTCATCGACTGCGATGGTGTTGAATTCCTTGGCGACGCCGCCCGCCGCCTCGATCTCGCGAGCGACCAACTGGCCGAGATCCTTGAGATGGACGTGGCCAGGCACGAACTGCGTGAAGCTGTTGGCGATCGCGATGATCGGCTTGCCGAAATCCTCGTCCGTCATGCCCGTCGCACGCCAGAGGCCGCGCGCGCCTGCCATGTTGCGGCCGTGGGTGCTGGTACGTGAACGATAATGGGGCATGTCGCGGTCCTTGAATCTGGTTTTCTTCACCTTACACATTCGCGCAAGGTTGAGAAATATATGATTGAAGCGATATAAGGTCGCAGGAGATATTTATCGAATGATCGATCTGCGCCGCCTCCGCCATTTCCTGACTGTCGCCGACACACTCCATTTCGGCCGCGCGGCTGAGCGTTTGGGCATGACACAGCCACCACTCAGCCAGTCTATCATGGCGCTTGAACGGGATCTCAGCGCGGACCTTTTCGTTCGCTCGAAACGCAGCGTCACCCTGACCCCCTTTGGCCGCGCGTGGCTGGAACATGTCCGGCCCGCGGTCCAGAGTATCGCCGCCCTCTCCGACATCGCCCAGCGCCTTCGCGCCGGCACGACAGGGCGGCTGTCGCTCGCGTTCGTCAGCACCGCCGACTATAATGTGCTCCCAAGGCTCGTGGAAAGATATTCGGCGTCCTTTGCCGACGTGGAACTCGAACTGATCGAGGCGACAAGCGATATCCAGATTGAGGCGTTGCTTGAAGGACGGATCAATGCGGGCATCCTGATTTCCGCACCGTCTGCCTTGCCAGCCGCGTTGGCATATCGTCCGCTGGTGACGGAGCCACTCGTTGCCGCCGTGCCCGAACCATGGATCGACGAAGGGCGATTGACCCTGATCGATGGAATGCTCCGCTCCGATGACTGGATGGCGCAGCCTCTCATCATCTTTCCCGCCCGCGTCTCCCCCGATTTTCATGAACTTGTGATGGGCTTCTACAGGTCCCGGGGCTATCAGCCGTTCATCCGGCAGGAGGCGATCCAGATGCAAACCATCATCAGTCTCGTCTCTGCCGGTCTGGGCATGGCGCTCGTGCCCGCATCATTGCAGCATCTCATCCGAACCGGCGTTCGCTATGTCCATATCGCCAACGGAACGCCAGATCTCGAAACCGGCCTCGCATGGCGAAAATCGGACGACGCGCCAACCTTGACCAACCTTATAGAAATCTCGTCTCGCATCGGGAGGCGCAGCGCTAACGACGCGGCTTGAGCACCTCCAATGTCATCGGCACGCCGGGGTTCAAGGCCGGCGGCAGCATCACCTATGGTGGCAACCTGTCGGTTTTGCCGGCATTTCCTACAGCTTCTGAAAATGACGATTGCGAATAACTTCTGGCTTTTAGTGCGGGATTTCTTCCCGCATAACAGGGTCATGAGGTTTGCCGCGACGATCGCCATGATGCCGCTTGCCATCGCCGCCGCCCAGGCGATGGCGCAGACCGCGCCGCGCATGCTTGTCAGCAACATCGCCCCGGCAGAAGAACCGGGCAATATGCGTGTTGAAGTCACGGTTCTCAATCCCGGTCCGGAACCGAAGGCAAGCAGCCTGCCCGACCGGATCCCGGCCGAGTTGACAACCAACGATCAGCGGATGCCGGTGACGCTGGAACGTTCGCACCCATCGCCGGGACAGACGATCGCGCCGGGGGGATTCATCCAGGCCCAGTATCTGTTGCGCCTTCCGGCGGAAAGCCGGCATGGACCTTCCCTGACTCTGTCGCTCATGACCGGCAGCGCGTCGGGTTACGCCTTCGCGCTTCCCGAGGCGGGGACAGCCATGGCAGCGACGCCGGACACCGGGCAGCAGGCATCTGCCGACCCGGCATCCGTTGCGGAAACGAGCGAGCCGCCGTCCGCCAAGCCGGATCGCGGCAATGCCTTTCTCGGCAATCTCTCCAGCTACGCCCCGATCTACGCTGTCTATGGTCCCGGCACGAACAGCGACGGCCGCATCCAGATCAGCTTCAAATATCAGCTCTTCGGCGATCCCGGCGCGGTCGGCGGCGACAATCCCCTTATCAACGGTATCCACTTCGCCTACACCCAGCGGCTGTTCTGGGATCTGGGCGCGCACTCCTCGCCCTTTCGCAATATCGACTATATGCCGGAGGTCTTCTACCTCCTGCCCGCCGCGCCGGTCGGAAAGCAGATCGCGCTGGGCGGCCAGGCCGGCATCCGGCATGAATCGAACGGCCGCGACGGCCTGGCGTCCCGCAGCCTCAATGCGATGTATATCCAGCCGGTCGCCACCGTGCCGGTCGGCAAATACACGCTTTCGCTCGGTCCTCGGCTTTCCTTCTATGTGGGCAGTCTCGCCGACAATCCCGACATCAAGCGCTATCGCGGCAACACATCCCTCTTCGCCGAGATCGGGCGCGACGACGGATTGCGCCTCTCGACCAACAGCCGTTTCAACTTCTCGTCCGGAAAAGGCGCGATCGACGCCGAACTCTCCTATCCGCTCGACCGCATCATCGATTCCAACCTCAACCTCTACATCTTCGGGCAGGGCTTCGCCGGATATGGCGAGAATCTGCTCGATTATAATCGGAAGATCACGCGGCTAAGGATCGGGATAGGAATCGTGCGGTAAGCCGTTTAGAAATTCCCAGCCTTCACCTCCCATTGCGTGGCTGGCGTTCCCGTGGCGCCGATGGCGCCGGTCGCAAACGTCAGGATATCCGCGGGGTTGAAGCAGGCGGTTCGGCCACCAGTTCGCGGGCAAAGCCGTTGAGCATCGTCCGGACCTCCTCATGCTCTTCTGGTGCCCAGCGTTCGAGCATTTGCGCGAGACGTGCGCGATACCCCGCGACCAACTGCTCGAAAATGCCACGGCCGGCTTCGGTGGCCGCGAGCGAACCGTCAGCTTCCCGTGTCAACAGACCAATATCCGCCAGGCGGTCGGCGATCGGCCCCAAGGAGCCTGCGGGGACGCTAGCCGGCAAGGCCCGATCCCGGCAGACCCGCGCCAGCAGCCATAGTTCATCCGGTTCAAGCGACACCCCGCTCCGTTCGGCGATGCGGCGATATGTTTCCCCGCGATCAGACAAGCGCAAGCGCGCAAGGATCAGCTCCAGTTCCTCCAGCGAGGTCGCGTCGTGCGGCATCGCAAAGCTCTCGCCGACCGTCTCCGATCGCTCGCCGCCCTGCAACGGAACCTCCTTCAGGAACCAGGTCAGCACAAAGGCGAACGCCGCGATCACCGCCGCCGAGAGGAATACCGGATGCAATGCGGCCGTGAAGGCCTCAAGGTAGACATGGCGAATGCCCGGCGGCAATGCCGCGATCGCCTCGGCGTCACTTGCCGTCGGCAGCGCAGCGCCCGCCGGCATGTGGCTCATGAGTTCGCTCGCGAGATTGGCCGCGAAGATCGCGCCGAACAGCGATACGCCAACAGAGCCGCCCGTCGAACGAAACAAGGTGGTGCCCGAGGTGGCGACGCCGAGATTGCGATAATCGACCGCGTTCTGGACGGCGAGCACCAGCACCTGCATGACCATGCCGAGCCCAAGGCCGAGCACCAGCATATAGGCGGGCGCCGCCCAGATGCTGCTCGCGATGCCGAGCGTGGAAAGCAGGCCGAGGCCGACCGTCATCACCGCCGTGCCGATGATCGGGAACAGCCGATAGCGCCCGATACGGCTGATGATCTGCCCGCTGGCGATCGAGGTGACGAGCACGCCGCCCATCATCGGCGTCAACTGGAGTCCGGCGGTGGACGGGCTCACCCCCTTCACCACCTGGAGATAGATCGGCATGTAGGTGACGGACCCGAACATCGCCAGGCCGACGATGAACCCGACCGAACAGGCGACCAGAAAGGTCGGATTGGCAAAGAGCGGCAGCGGCAGGATCGGCTCGGCGGCGCGGCGCTCCACCATGATAAAGCCTGCCAAGGCCGCCAGCGCGATTGCGGCAAGCCCCAGGATCGTGGGTGAATTCCAGGGATAGGTATGGCCGCCAAGGCTGGTGAACAGGACGAGCGCGGTCAGCAGGATCGCCATCAGGGCGGCCCCTGCGACATCGATGGCGGGTCGCCGCCGTTCGGCGGGCGAAGTGAAGGCAACCGCGATCACGCCCAGCGCCGCCAGACCCAGCGGAAGGTTGATGTAGAAAATCCAGCGCCAGCTCAGATGCTCGACGAAGAAGCCGCCGATCAGCGGCCCGAGTACGGTCGACAGCCCGAACACGCCGCCGAAGAAACCCTGATAGCGTCCCCGGTCGCGCGGCGGGATGATATCGCCGATCGCCGCCATGGTCGTTACCATCAGGCCGCCGCCGCCCAGCCCCTGAAGCGCGCGGAACGCGATCAGCGCGCCCATCGAGCGGCTGAGTCCGCACAGCGCCGACCCGACCAAAAACAGCAGGATCGCGCCTTGCAGCACGATCTTCCGCCCGAACAGGTCGCCCAGCTTGCCGTAGAGCGGCGTCACGATGGTGGTTGCCAGCATATAGGCTGTGACGATCCACGAAAGGTGCGCGAGCCCGCCGAATTCGCCCACTATGGTCGGCAGCGCCGTCGACACGATCGTCTGGTCGAGCGACGCCAGCAACATCACCAGCATCAGCGCCCCGAAGATCAGCCGGACCGATTGTGGCGGCTTTGTCGGCGCCGCCGGTAAGACTGATGTTTCCTGAATCATCCGAACGCGAATCCTTCTCCGTTGCTGTGACATTCCTCAGAGCGCGCGCCCTATCCTGCAAGCGCAAGTTGACACTATCGTTCCGTTTATATTGGCGAGGGCTCGACGCCGCCGGACGGTTCGCGCCCCATATTTTGCCGTGGGCGCCCGCGGCGCGATCTCCATTCCGGTCGTTGGTCCGCCTCAAGGGTGGCGGTTCAATGCCTCCGTCTCGACGCGCTTGATCCAGGCAGCCTTGCAGTCCGAGTAAGCGTGGCTGTCCTCGGCATGCAACCGTGCGCAGCGGCACTTCTCTCGTTCATACGCCCGCGCTGTTTCCGACGAATCGCGCAGAAAATCCCGGAAAGCGAGGTGACGGCGGACAGCCGCGCCTTCGATGAAGCAGTGGAGATGGATTGTCCGCTGACCGGTGGCCGGGTCGTCCAGCGTGCAGAAACGCCGCCCTTCCATGCCATATGCACCATGCCACTCATAGCCGAGCGCCTCGACGGCCGGCCGTTCCGCATCCAGGGCATCAAGGGAGGCAACAACCGGCATCAGGTCGAGCACAGGCTTGGCGGCGATTCCGGGGATCGATGTTGACCCGATATGGTGAACCTCGACGATCGAGGAGACGTGCTGCTGTAGCCGCGCCGCCTCGACGGCCGCGCGTGATGCCCAGTTCACATCATAGGGTAAAAGTCTCACCGGAATCGGCTGGGGCATATGAACTCCATCTGGGATAGCGCATCGGCATGGCCCCTTCAGCCTATTCTGACGCAAAGCTGCCGGGCCGCAAGCCACCACCATGATCGGCCGGCCGGCTTGCGCCTCGGAGGTAGTCGTTTATCGAGCCCTGCCGGCATGCCCATCGAAAGATGCCGAAGGGCATCCCCCTGGCGCGTCGTTCATCGCGCGGTTGCGGATATCCGCGTTCACCTGAGCGTGATTGCCGGCGATATGCACCGTCATGGCGCCAGCTCCCGCAACCAGTCGGCCAGCATCCGGCACGCGGCGTCGCGCAGCGCCGGCCCAAAATGCGCGGCGTCGGTGCGCAGGGCGCAAGGATCAATGCCAGCCGCCGCAATCTCGGAGGCATGGCCGATCAGCCAGCGTTCTATGCCGGCGCCGGCGTCCACCTCCGGGTGGAACTGGAGGCCAAGGATATTGCGGCCAATGGCGAATCCCTGCGTCGCGCAAAGGGGCGTCGTAGCGAGATTCACCGCTCCTTCGGGGATTTGGAAGGCGTCTCCATGCCAATGAAGCACGGGGACGCCTTCCAGATGCCGGAGTGGTCCAACTCGTCCGGCCTCAGTCAAGGTCAGCTCCGAAAAGCCGATTTCCTTGATTCCGCTCGGGGCGACGCCCGCGCCCAAGGCCGCAGCGATTTGCTGCGCACCGAGACAGAGGCCTAATGTCGGGCGGTGCGCGGCTAGCCTCGCCGCGAGTATCTGCCGCTCTGCCACCAGGAAGGGATAGCTCTGCGTCTCATAGACACCGACCGGGCCGCCCAAGACCACAAGCAGGTCCGCGCGCATCGGATCGAGCGCGGCTATGTCATGCACGCCAAGATCGTAGTAGTGGATTTCGTAGCCGGCGGCGGTCAGCACCGCTTCAAAGATGCCGAGATCCTCGAAATGGATATGCCGGATGGCGTCAACGGTCTTGGACATGGCACGGGTTCTCCTCGACATGCTGGTCAGCAAGGGCGCGCATGGTCAGCTCCGCACGGGTGAGGCGCATCGCGATTCCGGCCTTGCTGAGTGTGTGAGCGACCGGGGGGCTGAACTTCGACACCGCAACCCATACCGTGTCGATCGCCGCGAACTGTCCGAGCAGGGCAAGCGCGACCGCTTCCGCCAATGCCTCCAAGGTCTGGTATTGCGCCGCGCCGGCGAGCTGCACGACGGTATCGGCGACAGCGTCATAGCGAACAGAGGAATCCAGCCTGTCGTCTCGATGCGTTTCGACCGGCTGCAATTCCGCTTCGATATCGAAAACGAACTTCTGCCCAAGGCTGCGTTCTTCCGCGAACAGCCCATGATAGCCGTAGGTCTGCAATCCGGCGATCTGGATGGTCGTAAGCAAAGGGCGCGCTCCTTCAACATGAGTGAGTCGCCCAGGCGCGCGGCATCTGCACCCGCGCTCCCCGATGGTTCTCCATCCTTTTGCGCCAGTCACGCGGTCAGGACATTACTAGCGCGCACGCCAGCGGATCGAAAGCATTTACGTACCTAAATCAACACCCGCTCCACCTCGTCCAGCGGCGCAAGGCAGGAGGCCTATCGCCCGTCATGGGCGTCATATCGATACGAGGCAAATTCTCGTGGTTCATGATGCTTCGTCATTAGGATTTCATTGTCCTATCACGCCGTCTCGGCCCCAGGATGCAGCGGACTGGATAGTGCGAGGATCACCCGCACATCACATTTCCCGCGCTGGCTGACGCGACACTGACGGCGACCGTGAGTCAGCCGTCAGCCTGTCCCCCATAGCATCGCCCCCAATGACATCGTCCAAAGGGGGTGTGCCTTGTCCGCGCGTACACATGTTTCGGCTTTCGTCCTTGCAAGCGCTCTCGCGACGGCGGCCGTGCCCGCCGTGGCGCAATCGGCCTCGTCCGAGTCCGCGAACAGCTACGATGCCGATTTCTTCGCCCGGTCGCAGCCTTCATCGGCCTATGACATGATCCAGCTCGTGCCGGGCTTCCGCCTTCAGGAAGGCAATGCCGAGTTGCGCGGCTATTCCGGATCGGGCGGCAATGTCCTGATCGACGGCCGGCGTCCCGCCAGCAAGGAGGATACGCTGGAAGATCTGCTCAAGCGCATCCCGGCGCGGTCGGTCGACCATATCGAGCTGATCCGCAGCAGCGCGGCGGGATATGATATGCAAGGCTATGCACTGCTCGCCAACGTCGTGCGCAAGAAAGGAAGCCGACTGTCCGGCCGGCTGGAAGGTGAATATGCGAACTTCCGCCACGGCTATGACGCGCCGCGCATCGCGGGCGAACTCAACCTCCGGTCGGGCGACAGGACGCTGGACCTGCAAGGGGCGCTCTACCGGGTGATCGACGATGAACATGGCTTCGGCTCGCGCAACCGCTACGCGCCCGATGGCTCGCCGCTGCGCCTCACCGACTACAGGCAGGCGGAAGGCACCAGCTACAAGGAACTCTCCGGCGCCTATAGCCAACCGCTCGCCGGCGGGTCGTTCCGGGCCAGCGGGCTGTTCAAGGACAGCCGCATGTTCGCCGACATCGAACATGCCATCTACTTTCCCGCCGATCGCCTCATCCTGGGGACCGAGCGCAAGCACATGCGCGCCACCGAGGGCGAGCTGCGCTGGGACCGGCCCATCGCCGCCAGCAGCCGGATCGAGCTGCTGGCGATCCGCCGCGATACGCGCATCCGCGCCACGGACACCTCGCTTGACGCCGCCGACAGCGAGATCAGCAACGAGGCGTCCGATGCCGCCGAGACGATCCTGCGCGGCGTATTCCGGCGCAAGGGGGCGCTGCTCTCCATCGAAATGGGGGCCGAAGGCACGATCAACACGCTCGACAGCCATGTCGCGCTGACCGAGAATGATGTGGCGGTGCCGCTTCCCGCCGCCGACATGCGTGTCGAGGAGAAGCGCGCCGAGCTGTTCGCCGCCGGCACCTGGCATCTTTCGTCTGCGTTGAATGTCGAAACCGGCCTGCGCTTCGAAGCCTCCCGCCTGAAGCAGAGCGGGGACAGCAGCCTCGTCAAGTCGCTCTCCTACCTCAAGCCGCGCCTGCTCGCGACCTGGGCGGCCTCCCGGCGCGATCAGCTCCGCCTGCTGATCGAGCGGGAAGTCGGCCAGCTCGACTTCGCGGACTTCGTGAGCGAGGCGTCGCTGACGAGCGGCACCGTCACCGCGGGCAATCGCGATCTCGAACCCGACAGCCTGTGGCGCGCGGAACTGGCCTGGGAGCATCATGTCGGCGCTGGCTCGATCGTGCTCACCGGACGGCATGAATGGGTGCGTGATGTGGTGGACCGCATCGCTTTCGTGTCGCCCGAAGGCATGTTCGACTCCGTGGGCAATATCGGCAATGGCAGCCGCAGCGAATTCCAGATCGACGCCAATCTGCCGCTGGACGGCTTCGGGCTCTCAGGCGTGACGATCAAAGGCTCAGGGCTGTTCCGCCGCAGCCGCGTGACCGATCCGCAGACCGGGGTGAAACGCCGCATCTCCGACGATGTGCCGGTCGAGGCGACGGCTTCGTTCACGCATGATCTGCCCCGCCTGCACCTGCGCTGGGGGGTCAACTATGCCTTCCAGACCGTGGAGACAGAATTCAAGATCGGCGAGGTGCAGCGCGATCGTCTCTCCGACCGGGTCGACGCCTTTGTCGAATATAAGCCCGACGCGCGCTGGACGATCCGTGTGTTCGGCAAGAATCTGACGGACAGCCCCGCCGTCCGCAGCCGCCAGATCTACACCGGCCTGCGTGGAAGCAGCGCCCTCAACTATCGGGAAGAACGCATATTACGCAGCGGCCGCTACTTCGGGATCAATCTGCAGCGCACCTTCGGCGGGTCATGAATGGACTGACGACCAAGCCACGCTCTACGGCACGTTCCTCACGGTCGGTGAAAAGCGCAGGAGGGGACACCGCCGCCCCCTCCCCCGCGCACTGCTATTTCTTCGCACCGACAACGATGCCGCGGCCTTCGAAGGTGGAACCGAGCAGATACCAAGCGTAACCCATTTCTTTGCCCTGCGGCCCGAACAGCGCACCGGCGAAGGCGCCGCTGGTATCGGCTCCAGCAAGCGCACCGGAGAAACCGGGGCCTCCCGAATCGAGCGTGCCAGAGCCGGTGAATTTTCCGAAATCCGTAAAAGCCCCGCCGCCGGGGGGCGACCCCTTCAGGTTCAAAGCAGTGTCCACAGCGCCCGTCTCGAAATTTATCGAAAAGGTGGCGGACGAATAACTTGCGCTGCTGGCTTGATCATTCAGCATATAGGGCCTGTTATTGCTGATGATGGTTCCGCCGACAAAGGTGTCGTAATTAGCCGTCCCCGACTTCGGTACATCGCTCGCTTGCGTCGGCACGCCCCCGAAAGCAAGATCGGTCCTCTGCGTGCCGCCGGGGTCACTGGTATCGGCAATGTGAGTCCAGGAGCCAAACATGGTATAATTCAGCCTGACCCCATTCACTTGCCTTCTCGCCAAGAGAACACGATCTTCAGTCGGATCGGCCCTTTTGAAATAAGTGCTCGAATCCTGCGACGACGACGGATCGAGTTCCGCCTGCGTCATCGTCACCGAATAGCCTTCAGGGGAGGTCAAGGTATAGGAATCCGCGGCAGCATCATAAGCGAGCGCGATGCCAGACCCGAATTTATATGTCTTTGCCGCGCCGCCATTACCAGTGGTCGCCGGCAAGCTCACACCCGCGGTCTTGAACGTCTGATTGCCGGAAAGCTCGTCAAGCGTTCTGTAAGTCACGGATGGAAGCGGGGGCGTGGGCGTGCCGTTCACTCCACCGCCTCCGCCGCACGCTGACAGTAGCGGTATCAATGCCATTGCCCCGGCCAAACTTTGTTTCATAATCTTTTCCCCGCGCTCAAAAAGCCGAACTCACACCAAGTTCGGCAGAAAAACGTTTATAGTCATAGACCTCGATAGAAGAGCGGTTACGCTCCCACTTGACGCGGACCAACGGCGCGAGGGGGCCTACGCGAAGAGTGCGCAGCGTGGCGGCGAGGCTGGCGGCGTAACGATCTTCGATGCGACGGCGTGGATAGAGGAAAAGCCGTGTATCGGTTTCAAGATGGCTGTAGCTGATATTGCCGACGAGCGTGGCGCGGCCCATCTCGCGGAACAGGTAGGCGCTCGTACCGCCGCTCGCGAGCGAGTAACCCGGATCGCGCGCCTTCTCCCGAAAGCCGTAGATTTGCATGCCGCCTCCAAAACGCGCGCTGAAGGCGCGATCGAGGCTGGCGCTTACCATGAAGGTGTCTGCCGTTTGCAGGCTGTTACGTTTGTTGGTGACGTGCGCAGCGCTGCCTTCCAGAGATATCTGGCTTCTTTTGCCCGTGGGATGTTGCCAGTTCGCCGTGCCGCTCAGGCCGACACTATAGGGCTGCTGGCCATACCAGCGCCAGACGGGGCCTGTGGACAACGTGATGCGGTCTTTGCCCGATGTGTATTGCGGTCCCACTTGCAGGCTCGCGGAGATGTCGTTGAAACTGGTGTCGCCATAAAAGCTGCCGCCAACTGATCCGCGCACCAGCAAGTCGGCGTCATGCTCCAGCCTGTTGCGCCAGTAGGCCTGACCACGCAGTTCAAGTCCAATCCCGGACTTCGCTTTGGCGTTTTTGTCGAGTGTGAAGTCCCCAATCACTGTGCCGAGCGTGTCCGAGCGCGTTGCACGGTTGATATTGCTATCCGGCGCGAGCGCCACTTCGACCGACCCGCCGAAGGTTTTTCGCGCGTTCAGAGCATTGGCGAAGAAGCGGACCATGCGCTCGACTTCAGGAGGCAGGCCAGCGGCCTCGGCTGCGCGAAACTCGCGTTCCGCGCCACCAAGATGGCCCATCAGGGCCAGTACGCGCGCCAGTTCCAGCCGTACCCGTGCTGCTTTGGGTTGGTCGTCAAGGATGTGACGAAACTCGATTGCCGCGTCGCTATAACGGCGCAGATCGTCAGCCAGCATCATCCCGAGACGGAAACGCGCCTCTGTTCGAATCTCAAGATCAGGGTCGGACTGGAGCGCGCGATAGGCCGTCTCGGCTGCCGCGAAATCGCCACCGGCGCGCGCGGCATCCGCCAACGTGAATACTTGCGCGGCCGATAGCCGCATAGGCACGTCCGTGGGTACTCGTTCCTGTTTAGATTTAGGGGCAACGTCACCAGCCAACGTCATGACGGCCAGAACCCCAATCATAAAACGCCTCCCCCCGAGGTCAGTTTTATAGAGAGAAATTTATCATGAAAAGAGACAAATATGCAAATTGCAGAACGCGATTCCGGCGGTATCCGCCGGCGGCTACATAGGGCATACGGGCCGGACTGTGCCGGTCTCGCACGCAGTTCGTTGCAGCTCATTTTCCCTTGCTATATTTGACTTATAGACATGAATGGCAATGGTTTGGCTGCCAAAATACATGCTTCCTCGGCCAGTTCGTCAACTATATCGGCGACGCACTGGATTCTACGCGTCGAACCGACGCCATGCCCCGCTCCCCATATGGTCTTCCACGCTTTGGTGTCTCCGTGAAGGTTCGAAAAATCGATCTTCTTCTTCACCTCGATCATCTCGGGCGTGAAGCCGGCAGCATCAAGGCTCTCGCGTATCCAGTTGGATGGCACGCCCGTTACCGCGGCGGTCGTGACGATATCCTCCATCCGGGCGCGAACGAGCATTGACCGGTTATCATCAGAAACCATGCTCTCGGGCGTCGAAATGAATCGCGTGCCCATGTAGGCGAAATCCGCTCCCAGCATGAGCGCAGCCTGAATAGCGCGTGCGTGGCCGATGGCGCCGCCGAGGACCAGCGGCCCATCCCAGAAGCCGCGAACCTCTTCTACAAGCGCGAAGGGGCTGTATTGGCCGGTGTGCCCTCCTGCCCCACTGGCGACGAGGATAAGGCCGTCGGCGCCCGCATCGACCGCTTTGCGGGCCTGCTCCGGGGTAATGACATCGCAAAAGACCGCGCCGCCATAGGCATGGACACGATCGAGCGGGCGTCTCGGACTCCCAAGAGCCGTGATGACGATCCTGGGTTTGTACTCGCAGATAAGGTCGAGCTCTGCATCGAAGCGCTCATAGGTCTTGTGCACGATCATGTTGATCGCCCACATGCCATCGCGGCCCATGGCGGCGGTTTCCGACGCAATTCGCGGCAGCCAGAGCGCGAGTTCTTCGATCGTGCGGGCATTAGGCGCCGGAATGGCGCCCATGATGCCGGCCCTGGCTGCGGCGATCACGAGTTCTGGACTCGAGATCAGGAACATCGGGGCGACGATAACGGGAATTTTGAGCCGCCGGTAAAGCTCATCGACTAGCTGGCGGTCAGCCATTATGAGCTTGCGCCAGGTCGAGGGCGACATCCACGATCATATCCTCCTGACCGCCGACCATATGGCGACGTCCGAGTTCGACGAGAATCTCCCGGGTATCGATTCCATAGTCGGCCGATGCCTTCTCGGCATGGCGCAGGAATGAGGAGTAAACACCCGCATAACCTAGGCTGAGCGTCTCGCGGTCGACGCGCACGGGACGGTCCTGGAGCGGGCGTACCAGTTCCTCGGCCGCATCCATCAGTTTGTAGAGGTCCGTGCCGTGGTTCCATCCCTTTCGTTCGGCCGCGGCGATGAACACCTCAAGCGGCGCGTTGCCCGCGCCGGCTCCCATACCGGCAAGGCTCGCGTCGACACGGATTGCGCCAGCCTGCACGCCCACGATCGAATTGGCCACGCCCAGCGAGAGATTATGATGCGCGTGGATGCCGCGCTGCGTCTCGGGCTTGAGCACGCGGTCATATGCCTCGCAGCGCGCCCGATAATCGTCCATATCCATCGCGCCCCCGCTATCGGTGACATATACGCAGGTCGCGCCATAGCTCTCCATGAGCTTCGCTTGCTGCGCGAGCGCCTCAGGCTCGGCCATGTGGCTCATCATCAGGAAGCCGATCGTGTCCATGCCAAGGTCGCGCGCCGCGGCGATATGCTGCTTGGAGATATCCGCCTCGGTGCAGTGCGTCGCGATCCGCACCGAACGCACGCCCAGCTTATAGGCGTGCCTCAGTTCCTCAATCGTGCCGATGCCGGGGAGGAGCAGGGTCGTCAGCACCGAATGCTCGACCACATCGGCCACCGCCTCGATCCATTCCCAGTCGGTGTGCCGGCCGAAGCCATAGTTGAAAGACGAGCCGTTCAGTCCGTCGCCATGGGCGACCTCGATCGCATCGACTCTGGCCTCGTCCAGCGCGCGGGCGATCTTCTGCACATGCTCGATGCCATATTGGTGACGGATCGCGTGCATTCCGTCGCGCAGCGTCACGTCCTGAATGTAAAGCTTGGTCTGGGTGGGATCGAACGCCATCACGCGGCCTCCTGCTGCAACCGCCGCGCGGCGATCTTTTCGGCTGTCCTGAGACCCGCCGATGTCATGATATCGAGATTGCCGGCATAAGCCGGAAGATAGTGCGCGGCGCCTTCAACCTCGAGGAATATGCTGGTCTTAATTCCCTCGAAGCTGCCGAGTCCGGGTATCTTCACCGGGTTGTTCGAACCGAAGCGTTCGAACTGCACCTTCTGCTTGAGGCGATAACCGGGAACATAAGCGTTTACCTTCGCCACCATCGCCTCGATCGATGCCTCGATCTCCGCCTCGCTCGCGCCCGACGACAGTGTGAATACGGTGTCGCGCATCAGCATTGGCGGTTCGGCGGGGTTGAGGATGATGATCGCCTTGCCCTTGGCGGCACCGCCGACCTCCTCGATGCCACGGCTGGTCGTCTCGGTGAACTCGTCGATATTGGCCCGCGTGCCTGGTCCCGCCGACTTGGACGCAATCGACGCGACAATCTCGGCGTAATGGACGGTCGCGACCTGGCTCACAGCCGCGACGATCGGGATCGTCGCTTGACCACCGCAGGTCACCATGTTGACGTTCGGCGCATCGAGGTGCGCGTCGCCGTTTACAACCGGTATTACATAGGGCCCGATCGCGGCTGGTGTAAGGTCGATCATCACCTTGCCGGCACCGGTCACAATCGCACTGTGCTTTTGATGGGCGCCCGCCGATGTCGCGTCGAACACCACGCCTATTTCGGGCCAGACGTTGAGTCTTTGCAGGCCCTCGACCCCTTCATGCGTGGTCGCCACGCCCAGACGCTGCGCACGCTTCAGGCCATCGGACTCCGGATCGATGCCGACGAACGCACCCATTTCGAGCACGTCGGAGTGGCGCATGATCTTGATCATGAGATCGGTGCCGATATTGCCCGAACCGATGATCGCGGCCTTCACCTTGGCCATTATTTCTTCTCCTCGAAACGGAAGCCGACCGAACCCAGCCCGCCAACGATCGCCTTCACCTCGTCGCCGGGATTGAGCGCGACCATGGGACCGAGCGCGCCGGTCAGAACCACATCGCCGGCGCGCAGCGGCTCGCCGAGGGCCGCCAATGTTCGGGCGAGCCAGGCGGCGGCGTTGAGCGGATGGCCAAGACAGGCCGCCCCCGCACCAAGCGAAGCCACTTGGCCGTTCACCTCCAGCACCATCCCGCAGCTGTAGAGATCGAGGCCGTTGAGCGGCTTCGCGTCACCCAGCACATAGAAGGCGGATGAGCCATTGTCCGCTACCGTGTCGGCAAAGCTGATCTTCCAGTCCGCGATCCGGCTGTCGACGATCTCGATCGCTGCAAAGGCGCGGTCGGTTGCCGCGGCGATCGTCTCTGCGGTCGCGCCTGGGTCCATCACATCGTTGCCGAGAATCAGCGCGATCTCTGCTTCGGCCTTGGGCTGCAGCACCTTGCCGAACGGGAGAACCCCGCCATTGGCAATCTCCATGTCCGCGAACAGCACGCCGAAATCGGGCTGATCGACCCCGAGCTGCGTCTGCACCGCCTGGGCGGTCAGGCCGATCTTGCGGCCGGCGATGCGGCGCCCCTCGCTCTGCCATACCTGCGTGTTGATTGCCTGTACGGCATAGGCCCCGGACGCGTCCGTCGGCTCAAGACCATCGCGGAGAGGCGCGACCGCGCCAGCGTCATAAGCGGCGCGCAGCCGGTCGGCGAGTTCCCGGTGAGAAACGGGCATGTCAGTCTCCGATCTTCGCTGGCCGGGGTGGACGCTGGAAGACGTGCCCCCAGGCAGAATTGCTGTCGTGCGTGAGGACGTGCCAGGTGTCGTCGTCAACCTCGAGGCCGCCCCAACCATATTCGATGTCGAAGCCTGAAGGGCTCAGCGGGTAAAAGGACAACATGTCGTCATTGGAATGTCGTCCGAGCGTGAAGGAGAGATGCACGCCTTCCGCGAGACAGCGATGCATCGCCCTGCCGACGTCATCGACCGACAGCACCTCGAACATCAGATGCACGATCTTCTTCTTGATCGGCACAGGCGCAAGCGCCAGCGAATGGTGCCGCCCATTGCAGCGCAGGAAGCTGATCGCCAGAGGCCGGCCCGGCACTACCTCCGTATGGATGTGATCCGATAGCCGGAAGCCGAGCAGATCGATGAAGAATGTCATCATCGCGGGCTTGTCGCCGCAACTCAGGACGAGATGGCCCAGACCCTGTCGTCCGGTCTTGAAGCGGACCCCTCGGGGACTGACGAACGGCTCGTTCGTCTTCTGCAAGGGACCATAGAAAGCTTCGTGGCCATTACCTTCCGGGTCCGTAAACCGGACGAGTGCCGCGACCCGGCGTTCCGCGGCTAGTGCAGCGTCGCCACGGCTGATGCTTACGCCGGCGGCTTCAAGCTTCACCGCCAAGCTTTCGAGCGCCGCTTCATCGCGCACTTCCCATCCGGCGTAGAGCAGATCGTCGCGAGGGCCTTCCGTGACTCGAATGCGCGAAGCATAATTGTCCATGCGCAGGTCGAAACCGCCATGCGCATTGTCGAACGCCTGCAACCCCAATGTATCGCAGGCAAAATGGCGCCAGCGCTCCGGATCGGAGACTTCTATGCCGATATAGCCCAGCGCTTCGATCTCGGCGCTCACGCCCGCCTCTCCAGATGACGCCGCGTGAGCGCGATGAAGTCGTCAAAGCGCTCCGCCTGCACCCAGTGGCCGCATTTGCCGAACATATGGAACTGCGCGTTGGGCATTGCGCGGCCCAGTCGCAGTCCCATCTCGACCGGGATGACCCTGTCCTCCCGGCCGTGAAGCACCAGGGTCGGATGCCCGATGCTCGCGACGACGCTCTCCGGCATTCCCGAAAGCGGGGTATCGCCCTCTTCATTGGGCTGGATAAGCAGTTTGCGCAGCCCTTCCTGCGCTCCTGGAATGAGACTCGCCCGATAGCGGTCTTCCACCAGCTCGTCCGTGATAAACGAGGGATCGTAGGGAAAATGCGCCATGGTCTCGCGCATCGTTTCGGGACTGGGCGTATAATACCAGCCAGCGCGCAGACCCGGCGTCATCACGAACTTGTCGCACGGCGTCCCCATCAGCACCAACCGCTCGAACCGGTCGCCGAAACGCGCGGCGGCGGCGAGCGCCAGCGAACCACCGAAGCTGTTCCCGACCAGACTCACCTTGTCGAGCCCCAGGGCATCGAGGATGCCGATAAGGTGCTTCACCCAGAGCTTGATATCATAATGCAGGTCGGGATTGCGCTCGGTGTAGCCGAACCCGGCCATGTCGGGAGCGATGACCCGGAAATCCGTAGCGAGCGCCGGCATGACCCGCTTCCAGTTGGTCCAGGCCGAGACGCCCGGCCCCGAACCGTGCAGCAGCAGCACCGGCGGACCGTCTCCGCCGGTATCATGGTAATTGGTATCGAGCTCGAAGGCTTTGACGCTTTTACCGCGCCCTGGCTGAAGATCCTGTTGCACTGAAATCCTCTTGAACAGTTTGTGGCCATCTGGGCGAGACCAACGGCAAATGTCAATACGCTACCGTATGTTTTGAGGCTTCGCCATCCTCGTCGACCAACGACTTGAGCGATATGTCGGCATCGGTTCGACCAGAACCAGGGCACGGCAGCATACGCCTCCGCATCACCTGGATGGCCTTGATCAAAGTGACCTGAAGGCCGCGCTTCCTGAGGTCCATCACGATATATGGTCCTCTCGGTGAGCGCGCGGGGGCGGGATCGCTCCATCATCGAGCGCGCTGCTTGATCGATAACTCATCGCCCTCTGCGAGATGGCGCACCTCGCCTGCCCGCGAATGCGAGTGAGAAGCCAAGCTTGCGGGGTTCCGAACCGAGCACCAGGCACCGTCGTCGCGCGAGGAAAGCTCGGCCACTGGAATCCATCGGCGCAGGCCGCCGGGGCATTTCGCAACTGTCGATGTCTCGGTCCGGTCCCATCCGGACGTCACACGGAAATAGTCAATCCGCCATCGGACAACAGCATGGCGCCAGTGACGTAGGGCGCCTCGTCGCGCGCGGCGAGAAGGACGTAGAGCGAGGTGTGATCCTCGGGACGGGAGACACGGCCAAGCAGCATATGCTGCGCCATCACCTCCATCCGCGAAGGATCCGCGTTCATTTCGCGCTCGCGTTGCCCAAAGGCGGCCGGTCCCGAAATTCCGGTATCGGTCGCACCGGGCGCGACGCCGTTGACGCGGACGTCCGGCGCAAATTCCTTGGCGAGCTGCATGACAAGGCCGCGCAGTGCGAATTTCGAGCTGGTGTACAATGCGCCGCCCCCGCCGGCGAGGAAACAGGCATTGGATCCGGTAACGATCAAACTACCAAGGCTCTCGCGGAGCGCCGCGATCGATGCCCGGGCGCCATAGGCCGCGCCAAGAAAATTGACGCCGAATATCTCGTTGAAGGCCGCCTCGATCTCTTGCGGCGTCTGCTTTTCAAGACGCTTATGAAAATCCCACAGCCCGGCATTGGCGATATAGCAGTCGAGACCGCCAAAACGCGCAGTAGCTTCGGCGACCGCTCGTTCCGCCGTTTCATAACGGCTGACGTCGCCCACGACGACCGCCGCCCCATCGGCCTCGAGCGCAGGCACATCGGCATCCTTGCGCACGACCGCAACGACCTTTGCCCCTTCCGAGACGAAGCGCCGGACGATAGCGCGACCGATCCCCGAACCGGCACCGGTCACGACTGCCCGCCTTCCATCGAGCCGCGCCATCAGAAGAACACCGACAGGTTTTTCGTCAACAGCACGGATTGCGGCAGCAGGATGAGGCGGCGGACGATCTGAAAGCCATCGTCTACGGCGCGGATCAGATCGCGACGCCGGCCGAACAAAGTCGCCTCGTCATGCTCGGACCGATTGCGGTATTGGGTGAAGACATGATGCGTCTCGAACTCACCATCGACCCCGGTTTCGAAGGCCTCGACATTCGAAACGATGTAGACGTGACGCGTGGGAGGATCTTCGGTCCAGACCAGGTTGGATTTGAGCCGTCCGATCCGCACCGCGATGTCGGCCTTGGACTCGTCGAAGAAAGCCATCGAGTCCGGGTCCAGCTCGCTCCGCGAGTCACGCCTGAACCGATTTTCCCGCAGCGGCATCCAGTAAAAAAGGTCGTCCGCGAGAAGATCATACCAGTCCTCGTAACGCTCTTCGTCCAGAATTCGGGCTTCCTGACGATAGAAGCGCTCGATCCGGCCAAGCATCTGTCCTTCGACGGGCGCTCTTGCGCCTTTCATCGCCAACAGATCGGCCGCGGCCGCCCTCGCCTCCTCCAGGCTGAGGCGCGGGAAGGCCGAATAATCGGGCTTGCGATCAAGAGCCGTGCTCATTCCGCGGCCTCGCTATACCGTGCGTCAGAACCGGCGGTGGGGATATCCGCCCAGCTTTCAGCGTCCATCATCTCGGCCCAGCGCTTGTAGAAGAGGCGCTGATTGGCGTCGGAAAGCTGCCCGGCCGTAACCTCGCCGGGGAGATCGTCGCGTTCGACTTCACCGGCCGGCGCCATGGCGTAACACAGCTTCTGGTTCCGGGTGACCCAGCCCGCATTGGCGCTGGTTGAATGTTCCCAGTTCTCGCCGTCATCCATTTCAAGGATGCCGCTCGGGGAAAAGGTGCGCATCGATCCGCGCCGGAAGCGATCCTTTATATCATCCGGCATGTTCTTGGGCACGAGCGTCCAGGCATGGATCTCCGTCGTGGTCGGCCCCTTCGGCTGGAAGGTCCGAAACGTGAAATACCCTGGCAGGAAGGAGAAGTTCGGGAAGATCGTGGCGGAGGCGACTGATCCCCACATTTTCGAGCGGAAATCACCGAGACGGGCCGTGATTGCCTCCTGTCTCGAGCGCATATAACGGAGAAGCTCGCGATCGCCCATCGTCGCGGTGTTCCCGAAGAAACTGTCATTGAATTCCCAGCCATGCCCGTTCACGGACACCTGGTAGCTTCCTTCATTCTCGACGATGACACCGCCGTGCCGGCCGAGCGTCGGCTCTGCGCCGCCCAGATGGGTCCACAGAGCATGATAGATATCCCCCACGAAGTTGTCTGCGGGAAATTTCCAGTTGCAGCGCATCACCGACCGGGTCGCCCCGCCTGGAAGGAACTCCGTTCCGCCGTCTTCGACGTCAAGGACAGCATCAAGATACCAGCGGAAGTCGCCCAGCCATTGCTCAAGCGACGGTGCCTCCTCGCAGAAGGTCGCGAAGACCAAACCCTTGTAAGACGCGACGCGTGCGCGCCTCAGCCCCCAGTCCTCCATTCGAAAGCCCGGCGTGGATTTATAAAGACCCATTTTCGGCATTTTCTTGAGCGCGCCATCCAGGCCGAACGCCCAGCCATGATAATTGCAGGTGAAGGCGCGACCCTTGCCGCTATCAGCAAAGCAGACGCGATTCCCGCGATGGGGACAACTGTTGAGGAAGACGTTGATCGCGCCGTCGTCAGCCCGTGCGACAATCACCGAATCCTGCGCCATATAGGTCGTAACGAACGCGCCGGGTTCCTCGATCTGGCTTTCATGCGCCACGAACAGCCAGGAGCGGGCAAATACGCGCTCCAACTCGAGTTCATAGATTGCCGGATCCCAAAAGATACGGCGGCCAATGGTCCCAAAGGACGAGTCAACCAAGTCTGCGGCCTTCATTTGAACGATTCCCAAGCATTGAACATACTGCACCGTATGTTATTCTACATGAGAATGGAAGCCTCAATCTCCGGCGTGATCGCAAGGCGGGTTCCGGCCGGATGATAGGTGGAACGGTGCCTCGCACAAAACGGTAGCGCTCGTCCCGTGCGGCAAGGAATGTTGTGCTGGCAAGCTATGCCGCGGCCCACCACGCGTTCCCGCGCCATCCGCATCGCGATGCGCTGACGGGAGACGCCCGCCCGCCTGCCCTCGCGCCGCCGGATACCGGCCGTCAGTCCTCCGGAGCAATCGTTACGCGCAGTCCATCCAATCCGGCATTCAGGCCGATCTGGCAGGCCAGGCGCGAACGGTCGTTGCGATGGTCGCTGCTATCGAGCAGATCGTTCTCATCCTCGCCCGGCGCGGGAAGGCTCTCGATGAATTCGGGATCAATAAAAACATGACAGGTCGCGCAGGAACAGCAGCCGCCGCACAAGGCGAGCAATTCGTCAAAGCCGTTGTCGCGGCCTGTCGCTCTTCGCCAGATCGGTCGGTCACGGTTATCCTGATCATCAACAATATTCCTCCAGGCGAGCCGCGTGCCATAGCAAATGCTCGTCCATGAACGTCGAAATGAAATAATAGCTATGGTCATAGCCCGCGCGAAGACGCAGCGTTAGCGGTTGACCCGCTGCTCTGCACGCGGCTTCGAAAAGATCGGGGCGCAATTGCTCGGCAAGAAACGCATCGGCATCACCCTGGTCGATGAGGAGATCGGCCGCGCGCGCACCGTCCTCGATCAAGGCGACCGCGTCATGGCGGCGCCAGAGCGCCCGATCGTCACCCAGATAACCAGCGAGCGCCTTGCGGCCCCAGGGGACCTGCGACGGTGCGACGATCGGTGAGAAGGCGGATATGGCCTTGAACCGCCCTGGAAAAGCCAGACCGATGGTGAGCGCGCCGTGGCCGCCCATGGAATGGCCCATGATCGATTGCCGGCTCATGTCCGCTGGAAAGTTGGCTCCGACAATATCGGGCAATTCCATCGTGACATAGCTCCACATCCGGTAATGCCGCGCAAAAGGTTCCTGCGTCGCGTCGACATAAAACCCCGCCCCACTGCCGAAATCATAGGCGCCCGCCGGGTCGTCCGGCACCCCGTCGCCGCGCGGCGAGGTATCGGGCGCGACGAAAATCAGCCCCCGTTCGGCGCAGACCCGCCGAAACTCCCCCTTCTCGGTAACATTTGCGTGCGTGCAGGTAAGCCCCGACAGATACCACACAACAGGCAATCTGGCGCCATCGTCAAACGGAGGAACAAAGACGGAAAAGGTCATCTCCGTCCCTGTCTCCTTCGATTTGTGCCTGTAGACGCCCTGGATCCCTCCGTAGCTCTTGTTGCTCGACACAGTTTCGATGGTCATCAGGCCACATGCTTCTGCTTGTAAGCGTGCGCGGCGATTGCATCCATCAGCGGCGGGTTCAGGCAGTCATAGGGTTCGAGCCCAAGTTCCTTCAGGCGGGCGCGTACGCCTTCCATTTCCGCAGGATCGACGCCGCTCTCGATAATCGAGGACACGAAGGCAGCGAATCCAGGCGCGGCCGCGCCATCTTCCTCAAACAGCTCCGTGTGGATGAAATCGAGGCCATGGAAGGGATGACCCTCATTTTCGATCCGGCCATAGAGATGGACCCCGCATTCCTTGCAGGCGTGGCGCTGGATAGCCGCATTCACGTCCACGACCGCCAGCTTGTCGTTCTGCTCGCTGACCGACAGGCTCGCGCGCGGAACGACACCTACAACGGAAAAGGTCGCCCCATCAGGCTTCCAGCATTTGGTGCAACCGCACGCATGGTTGTGCGCGACGTCTCCCGTCACAGAGACCTTCACCGGCCGGTCAGCGCAGTGGCAGACCAGCGTGCCGCCGGCGAAGTTGCCCGAGCCCGGCGTCACGCCAGCATTTATCGAGGGATGAAGAGAGATTGTCATAAGCCTCCGGTTCTGGTGAGGATCGTTAATACAAGCCACCGCCGCTCCGCCTGGTGAATGCGCGCACGGCATCGATGGTCCCTGTTTGCACCTCGCGCTTCCCTCAGTAGACCACGACGGAGCGGATGCTTTCGCCAGCGTGCATCAGATCGAAGCCCTTGTTGATTTCCTCAAGGGTCAGAACATGGGTGATCATAGAATCGATCGCGATCTTGCCATTCATGTACCAGTCGACGATCTTGGGGACGTCGGTGCGGCCTTTTGCGCCGCCAAAGGCGGTGCCGCGCCAGTTGCGGCCGGTAACGAGCTGGAACGGGCGGGTCGCGATCTCCCTGCCCGCCTCGGCCACGCCGATGATGATCGAGGTGCCCCAGCCGCGGTGGCAGGCCTCGAGCGCGGTGCGCATCACCTCGGTGTTGCCGGTTGCATCGAAAGTATAGTCGGCGCCGCCATCGGTCATCTCAAGAATCTTCGCGATCGTCTCCTCGCGCGACAACCCGCGCGAGTTGAGGAAATCGGTCATGCCGAACCTGCGGCCCCACTCCTCGCGATCCGGGTTGATGTCCACGCCGATGATCTTGCCGGCGCCCACCAGCCGCGCGCCCTGCAGCACGTTGAGGCCGATGCCGCCGAGACCGAACACCACGACATTGTCGCCGACCTGTACCTTGGCGGTGTTCACCACCGCGCCAACGCCGGTGGTCACGCCGCAGCCGATGTAGCAGCTGGTCTGGAAAGGTGCGTCCTCGCGGATCTTCGCCACCGCGATCTCCGGCAGCACGGTGAAATTGGAGAAGGTCGAGCAGCCCATATAATGGAAGATCGGCTGCCCCTTATAGCTGAACCGCGTGGTGCCGTCAGGCATCAGGCCCTTGCCCTGCGTGGCGCGGATCGCGGTGCACAGGTTGGTCTTGCCTGACAGGCAGGACTTACACTGGCGACATTCGGGTGTGTAGAGCGGGATGACGTGGTCGCCCGGCGCGACCGACGTTACGCCCGCGCCCACCTCACGCACGATCCCCGCTCCTTCGTGGCCGAGAATCGACGGGAATATCCCTTCGCTGTCGAGCCCGTCGAGCGTGTAGGCGTCGGTATGGCATATGCCCGTCGCCATGATCTCGACCAGCACCTCGCCCGCCTTGGGGCCTTCCAGATCGAGTTCAACGAGCTCCAGCGGCTTCTTCGCCTCGAACGCAACGGCGGCGCGTGTCTTCATGAACGACCTCAGCTTTCTGTACCGGGTCCAGCATAGTATTATTCCGCCAATGCGTTAATACGTCATTTTGTAAATAGACTATGCCAGATAAGGGATAATATGTCCAAATGGGACGGGATCGACGAATTCATCGCGGTAGCCTCCGCCGGTTCATTCACGCGGGGCGCCAAGGCAATGGGCATGTCTCCCACCCATGTCAGTCGGTCGATCATGGCGCTGGAGCAGCGCATCCAGGCACAGCTTTTTCATCGCACGACCAGGACGGTTCGCCTGACCGACACCGGCAAGGTCTTTCTTGAGCGTTGCGAAAGAATCGCGCAGGAGACGGACGAAGCCATTGCGCTGATCGGCGAGCAAGGCGAGCCCCAGGGCGAACTGCGGGTGACATGTTCAACCGCGATGGGTGAGCGTTTCATTGCCCCGATCATCCGCGGATTTGCGATGCAACATCCGCGATTGAGCGTGACGATCGACTTGACCAATCGGGTCGTCGACCTGGTCGGCGAAGGCTTCGATCTCGCCATCCGGACAGGCAGCGTTTCCGATCCGCGCCTGATAGCGACCAAAGTCGCCTCCCGGACGCTCTACACCTGCGCCGCCCCGATCTATCTGGAGCGCGCCGGAACGCCTGTCACGCTGGAAGACCTTGAAGCTCATGAACGTCTTGTCGGCACAAGCCCGATCTGGCGCTTCGAACGCAACGGGCAGGAAATGATCCATCGTCCGAAAGGTCGTTTCCGCTGCAACAGCGGTCATGCCGTGATGGATGCCTGCATGGCCGGACTGGGCATATGCCAATTGCCGGATTTCTACATCCTGCCGCATCTCAAGCGGGGCGTCGCCATCTCTCTGCTCGAAGATATCCGTGCAAGCGACGAACCGATCTGGGCGGTCTATCCCCAGCGTCGTCACCTCCTGCCCAAGGTGAGTGCCGTCATCGACTGCCTCCAGAATGAGCTTGGTCCGGCAATGGGCAGATCGGATTGAAGCGCACTGGCCAACGCTCTGCGGAACCAGGAAAAGGCGAGTTCTGCTTGCCTGGGCCAGGTCAGCCACATCCACGCCTTACAGGCCAACGTCGATCATCAGTCGTCCATTATTAGTTCCGTCGTACAAACGACCGAGCGCGCCCGGCGCCATGTCCAGGCCGGGCAAAACATCATGGCGTGCCGTCAGCACACCGCTCCGGTAGAGATCCTTCAGATCGGCGAACGCTTCCTCGAACCGCGCCATATGATCGAAGACCACGAGGCCGTGCCATGACAGCCGCTTCACGAGGATATCGCGTTCGCGGCGCGGACCTGTCGGCAGCGTGGTCCAGTCCGGCACCGCGACCGTTCCACATTGAACGATGCGCGCGCCACCGTTGAGCACCGGAAAGACAGCGTCGGCTATAGGGCCCGCGGTATTGTCGAAGAAGATGTCAACGCCATCGGGAAGCAGGCGCGTCAGTTCCCGTCCCAGATCGCCCGCCGCCGCTTTGTAGTCGACCGCCGCGTGAAACCCCAATCGGGTCCTGGCGAGCTCCGTCTTGGAAGCGCCCCCTGCAATCCCCACGGCCCGCAGGCCGCGATGTGCCGCAAGTTGCCCTACCAGCCCGCCGACCCCGCCCGCAGCCGCGCTCACGACTATCGTTTCGCCTCGCACCGGACGACCCAGCAGATTCAGTCCTATCCATGCCGTCAATCCGTTGAGACCGAGGACACTGAGCCACACCGGCGCCGGTGCGACCGTTTCGTCAACAGGCCATAAGAGCGCCGATGACGCGACGGCTGCATAGCGTTGCCAACCAAGCCAACCATAGGCCAGATCTCCGGGGACCCAGCGCTCGTCCTGGCTTTCCACCACGCGTCCCACGCCGTGCGCGCGCATCACCTCGCCGTCCGAAACGGTCATGTAGTTGCGTTCCTCGCTCAACCAGCCACGCATGGCCGGATCGACGGCCGCGCAAAGCGTCTCAAGCAGGACGCCGCCTGCGGGACATTGCGGAACCGGGCTGTCGACGATCTGGAAGCAATCCGGCGTCGGCACGCCCTTGGCGCGGCGAACGACCATCACCTGCCGGTTCACCCCAGCCTTGCTGCCTGGTCCCGTCATGCGACCGCGGTTTCCGCCTTCATCAATTTCCCGAGCACGCGGCGTGCCTGAACTCCCGCAACATCCGTCCTGAGAATTGCCGGCCGCAGGCTCATGAGATCCGATGTCCCCATCAAGTCCTGACAAGCGCGGATCATCGGTTCGTCCTCTTCCTCGAAGGCGATCCGCGCGAAATGCGCCATCAGCCGTGTCTGTTCGTCGTCGTCGATCATGACGTTGCGACCGATAGCAAAGAAATAATGCGTCGCGCCATCTCCCGTCGGAGTAAGATAGTGCAGTGTGGGGACGTGGACGCCGGCTTTCTTGTCCTCGCCCGGTTCGGTCATGAAGATATCGAGTTCCATCGAGGATGCTGGCTGCCAGCGCATTTCGGCATAGAAGTCGCCCGGACGTTCTCCCCAAAGCGGCAGGAGTTGTGGCGTCGGGCGCGGCATGTTGCGGACCCGGTAATTGGAGTGAATGACGTTGCCGTCCGTCGTTTCGAATGAATGTTCCATCACCTGGCCGATACTGTCCTCCGGCCGCCCGCCGACGGTTCCGGGATGAAGATATGGCGCATGCGTGAGATCGAGCAGGTTGTCCGTGACCAGCTGATAGTCCGCGTTTACGAGGAGATAGCCGGTCGCGGTCGCGTAGGCATCGCTCACCAGCCAGTCGGTGCTCGGCAACAGATCGACGTCCGCCTTCTCCGGATCGCCCGGCCACACCCAAAGGGCACCGGCTCGCTCTTGGACAGGATAGCTCTCGACGCGGGCGTTGGGTGGGATCATACCATCGCCATGGGGATTATGCACGCAGGCGCCGGTTCGGTCGAATAGCAAGCCATGATAGGGACATTGCAAGCGGTCGCCGACCACCACACCTTTGGCGAGCGGCGCAAAGCGATGCGGACACCGGCCGTCCAGCGCGACGACGCTTCCCGCCGGATCACGGTAAATGGCCAGGGTCTTCCCGCATATCGTGATACCCGAGGGCTTATCCATCAGATCTTTCGACCATCCGGCACAATACCAGGAATTAAGATAATAGGGCGCCATCAATCCACTCCTCATATGGTGACACGTTCCACAGCACTCTCAAAAGGTATCGAGATCGCGGGCGAAACGGATTGTTCCTTGATATTCTCTTGCAATGCCGGGCCGCATCAGTTCTTCAGTCCTGTCAGGTGAGATCGGGTTATGGGTTAGCACCAGCTCGCCGACACCTGCGCGCGCTGCAAGCTCCCCCACCTGTTCGGCTGTCAAATGTTCGCGCTCGAAATGAACCCGCACCTCTGCCAAAACAGAAGGTTCAAGTTCGGGCCTAGCCTTCTTCACCGCAGCAAGTGCTACATCCGGATCGAAAATTTCGCTGACCAACAGATCCGCGCGATAAGCAAGTTTCTCCACTTTGGCGCTCGGTCCGGTATCGCCAGTGTATGCGATAGATCGTCCGGGTGCATCAAATCTATAAGACAGGGACACATGGGCGGCCCCACCCGGAGTCGCATCATAATGCGAGTTGGCGGCGGCCGTAACCCTGACAGCACCGACGTCGAATGCATCGCCGTCCCTGACTTCGATGACCCTGACCGTTTGGGCCGGATTCACCTGTCCGCGCGGCCCGGACGGAGGCGACGGGGTCATTCCCGCGATCAAACCGTCGACCGTGGCCCTGGTCCCGGCTGGGCCGTAGATTGTCAAGACGCCCGGCGCGAGCATCTGAAGCCGTTCTCCAAGGATGGCAAACAGTCCGCCGGTGTGGTCGAAATGCAGATGGCTGATGATGATCGTATGCAGTGCGGTGAGCGGCACGCCAGCTCGAGCCAACTGCACCGATGCGCCATCGCCGGCATCAACCAGAATGGATTGGTCCCCTGCGCGAAGGAGGTTGGCGGGTTCGAAACGATCCGAGCTGGGAATTGGTCCCGAATTCGTGCCCAGGGTCGTCCATGTTGCTTGCACAGGTGAGTTGGCACGCACGATCCCTGGAACTGACAACGCGAGCGCCGCAGTCCCGATCATAATTGAGAAGATGCGGGCCTCGCGGGGCGTCACTGCTGTCATGGACCTCATCACCGTTCCTCTCCTTCGATGCGGGCGCCGGGCGAATTGATACCGACCCTCCGGTCTGGCGAGGCGCTCCGGATCAATCCTCAAATGCCTGCGGCGTCGCTTGCACCGCGATCTTCGTTCTAGTGTCGTAACGATCAGGATCGGTCACGCGCCGCGATAGCCGATCCTGACCATACACCTCCCAGTTATCAAAAGTTGAACGTCACCCGGCCGCCAAAGGTGCGCGGCGCCTTCAATATGACAACCGGCATTCCGAGGACCGGCTGCACGAATGCGAACGCCTTCACCGTACTATCCTCAATATTGTCGATGTACGCACTGATCGTGAAGCGGCTTCCGTCCGGTCGATAGGTCAGGCTCGCATTGGACACAGTCGACGCCTTTTGCCGCTCGCCAGGGAGATATTCGATCCCGGTCCAGTAACCGCTCTGTATCTGGGTTCCGACCTGAGCCTCCAGTTCCGATCCATTGGCAAGCGGGAACCGGTGCGAATAGGACAGATTGGCCGTCCATTTGGGCGACAACATAACCGGGTTGCCGCTGCAATTCACCACGACTTCCGGCTGTCCGGCCACAGGTGTCGTAGGACAGACAGTCGCCGGCGGACCGGCAAGGGTCGTCTGCGTATAGTGAAGGTCGGTATATTTGGTATTCAGATACTGCACATTGGCATGAAACATATCCCGCGCCGACGGACTCCAGATGAGGTCGGCCTCCGCGCCATAGAGTCGTGACTTGCCGGCATTCTCGGTGATGACCGTAAACCCTATCGGCCGAACCGGTCCCACATGGGTGATCTGTTGATCCTTATAATCCCAATAGAAAACCTCGAGATTGAACTGCAGCTTATTGTCGAAAAATCTATTCTTGGCGCCAAACGTATAGGCGGCCAGCTTCTCCGGCCGGAAAGTGTTGGGCGCTTGCGAGCCGTAAAACCCTCCCGCCTTGAAGCCCGTCGAGACGTTGGCGTAGAGCAGCGAGTTCGGGCCCGCGTCGTACTCCAGGCCCGCCTTGTAGGTTAGTCTTGACGCATTCAGCTCCCCATTGAGGGGAAAAGTGCAGAACGATGTCGCACTATCGAATGCCCCGCATGCTCCGGCCCCCTCCGGCGGTATGACGAAGCCAAATGAACCTCCCTGCGACTTTTCCTCGCGGGTAAAGCGCAGGCCGCCCGTGGCCCGCAAATTGCTGGTAAGGGAATAGGTGAGTTGCCCGAACGCCGCATAGCTCTTCGTGACGAGGTCTGGCGAGGTGTTGGAGACGGAAACGCCATTGTTCGCGTCCAGGTCGAAATCGACATGCTCCCGGAAGAAATAGCCTCCCAGAAGCCAGGTCAAAGGTCCTGATCCGTTGGAGGCGAGGCGGGCTTCAACCGACGTCGCCTTGGACCGTTCATTCGAGCTGACGGGGAACCCGGCATTGTACATGAGGTATTTGTTCTTGCTATCGCGATAGGCTGGAATGATCGTCAGCTTGGCAGGCCCGAGATCGTAATCGATCGTGGCGCTGACACCCCAATTCCTCTGATTGACATGCCCGTCATCGAGAATCGGCGGAATGAAATTCGGATTCGTACCGCCAGTCAAAGCGAGCGAAACCGCCTGAAACAGTTCATTCGTGCCATCGCGCGAAGCGCCCCGGAACGGATGGCTCGGATCCAGATAGGGCGAAAGCACGCCATTGGGCCCCTTCCCGCCAGTATGGGCATAGTCGGCACTCAGCAGGATTTCGAGCCTACTGGTCGGTTCCAGCTTCAACTGGAGCCGTCCGCCCTCCGTCTTGTCATCGGAATAGCCGTCATCAAAATAGCCATCGCGACGCGAGATGGTCCCGGAGGCACGCATCGCCGCCCCTTCCCCCAGCGGGACATTGACTGCCAGCACACCGCGGTAGAAGTTGTAATTGCCGCCCTCGATCGAACCCTCGACCCCGAAGCTGTCTGTCGGCTTTTTCGCGATAATATTGATCGCGCCCGCCGTGGCGTTACGGCCATAGAGCGTTCCCTGCGGTCCCTTGAGCACCTCGACACGCTCGAGATCGTAGAAGAGGCCGTTCGGGCCCCCGGATCGGGCGAGATAGACGCCATCGAGATTCACCGCCACACCAGGTTCGGCATAAGGATTGCCCGGAAAAGTGCCGACACCGCGAATGGTGACGACCGTCCCCGACCCCCCGATGGCTGCCAGCTTCAGCGCCGGCACGACCTTGGTCAGATCCTGCGGCTGCACGACACCGGCGCGAAGGAGCGCGTCTCCGCTGACGGCCGACACGGCCAGGGCGGTGCGCTGCAGATTCTCGGATCGGCGCTGCGCTGTGACGACGATATCCGCGACGCCAGCGTCGGCGGTCGGCGCAGCGGGCTGCGTTGAGCGTGCCTGGGCGTCCCCTTGAGCCGGGTCGCTCGACTGCGCGAACGCCGGCAAAGAACCGGCGCACACTGATATACACGCGACACCACACAAATAGCGTTTCGACAATTTTGCCATATCGGCTCCCCTCCTTGGGCTATGATGTTATCGACTTCTTGTTTTTGGACTCCCGATGGAGTCAGGCGGCCACCGGCGTCTTGAGAGCATGTTCCCAGTCGGCCAAAAGCTGCTCGGCTTCGCCAACGCCGAAGACATGGCGATCCGGACGGACCATCACGCTCGATGCGCCCTGTTCGCGGAGCCATGCCCGCAAGGCATCAGCGTAAGGCGCGAGCCGATCGTCGCCGAGATCCAGGCGAATGATCGGTGCGGGAACGTCGCCTGGCAGATCGTCACCGATCAATGCGGGCGAATTTCCCAGCAAAATATCGAAGCGGCGCCCATTCACGACCGGCTGCGGGAAGAGGCTTCCGGCCGCGGCGCTATTCGAGAAGAGAGCACCGGAAAGGTCAGGATAGGCGATGGACACGTCCTGGGCGCCAGTTGCCCTTCGTGCCAGCATCTCGGCATCGCGCGCCGCCGCCGCCTTGGCGTCCAACACACAGACCACGCGTCCCATCGCGATGGCTGTCTCGATCACGACCCGCGCATGCGGCTCGCGCTCCTCCTGATAACTGTCCAGAATCTGACCTTCGGCCTCGCCCCGAACGACCGCTGCGATCTTCCAGGCGAGATTGACGGCATCCCTGATGCCCGCGCACATACCTTGCCCGGCAAAGGGCGGTGTCTGGTGCGCGGCATCGCCGGCAAGGAACACGCGCCCGACCCGCCAACGATCGGCAACCAGCCCATGGAAGCGGTAGACGGCCTTGCGATCGATCCGCATGTGCTCGACCGCGCCCCAAGGCGCCAGCAACTCCCGGATCCGGTCGTCGCGGCTGATTTCGTCAGGCGCTTCTCCTGGAAGGATCATGAACTCCCAGCGGAAACGATCGCCGGCCATCGCCAGATGGGTGATCGGCCGTGCGGCATCGCAGATTTGCTGTGCAACGACCGGCGGCGCATGCTTGGACGGAATTTCCGCGTCGATGACCAGCCACGGCTCGTCGAAGTCATAATCCGAAAGCCCCACGCCTAGCGTCGACCGGATCAGACTGGACGCACCGTCGCACCCTGTCACATAGCGCGCCCGGACGGTTTGCGCGCCATCCGCCCCCTCAAGCGTGACTTCAACGCCATCGTCGGTTTGGCGCAGGCCCGTCGCGGCGACTCCGAGACGGACGTCGACGCCAAGCGCCCCGATCCGCTTACGCAGGATCGATTCCAGCGCCGGTTGGTGAAACGCATAGGAGTCGGCCCAGCCATAGGGACCAGTCTGCGCCAGCGGGAAGTCGAGGAGGATTTCGCGGTTTGCGGTAAGAAACTGATATCGGTCTCCTATCCGCGTATACGGACCCAGCTCGTCCTCGATGCCGAGCATCTGAAAGACGCGCATGATCTCGCCGTCGAAAACCGCCGCGCGTGGCAGGGGATAAATGGCCTGCGACTTGTCAATCGCTATTACTGAGAGGCCCTGCAGCCGAGCCAGGCCGGCCACCACATCGCCCACCGGTCCAAGTCCGACGACGAGCAGGTCACAATCGAAGTGCCTCATCGAGCGTCCTCCAGCTTCGTCACGGGCTGGGGTAGCGGCGGCATCTCCATGCCCCATTGGACGCCGAGCAGGTCAGGCAGCGTGGCTACGCCGCTGCCGTCCCGCGTGACCAGCTGGTCGCCATCGGTCCAATGCTCGACCTCGTTCCCGTAGGGATCGCGCCAATAGTCGAATACTTGGCTTCCCAGCTTGTGGCGCCCGATTCCCCATTGGTGATCCCAGCCCTTTCCGACGAGAAAGTCGTGGCCCGCCATCAGATCGTCCAGGTCGCGCACCTCGAAAGCAGCATGCATGAAGCCCGGCGGGATCGGACGCTCAAGCAGGAAGAGCGTGTGATGGTCGCAAGGTTCTTCTCCACGATCGCAACGCATGAATGCGCCGATGGCGGTTTCCGGAGCAGGCCGGATCTCGTCAGACGTGACGAAGCCGAACCGCTCCTTGTACCATTTTTCCGAGCGGGCGAAGTTCGTCACGCCGAGCACGACATGGCCTAGCCTGCGCACGTGCGACGGTCCTTTTTCCACGCGCCGCCAGACACCCTGACGCGGATAGGTCCCGCCCTGGTTCCACGGCTCCGAAGGCGGCGCCGGAAGAGGTTGCGCGGGTTGTTGGCCGGCAATCGCCTCCACCACGAAGCCATCGGGGTCGCACAGCCGCGCGACCAAACCGCCGCCCGGTCCCTCGAGCGTCTCCACCGTCACGCCTTCAGATGCGGCAAGGCGGCGCAGGTCATCTTCGCTGCGCAGCCAGATGCCAAAACCCAGAAAAGCCGGCTCGGACGCCTGCTCCGAGACATGGGCGAAGGGCGTGCCTTCATAGCCGCGCATGAACAGCCGTCCGTCCTGCCTTTCAGCGACGGCAAAACCGAAATCGAGAAGAAACCGCTCCATCGTATCCATGTCCGGCACGGCGAACCGTACGAACGCGACGTCATAGGCTTTCACGACACTCATTCAGACAACTCCTCAAGGATCGAACGCGCCGCCTCCTTTCCAATCTCGTGAACCTGGTCGAGAGGCGCCCCAAGCGCTCGCAAAATGGCCGCGGAGACATCCGTGGCGAAGGCCACGATGGATCCTTCGAACTCCTCGGACATCGCGTTGACGACAGCCGCCCGGGTCAGCCCAATGACAATCAGGACGCCGGTCGCCACGTCGATATCGCTGAAGCGCGCCTGCTCGATGCCGTGCCTGATGTCGGAGGAAAGACCGGCGTTAAGCGGATGCGCGATCGTCGTCAGACGTGCCGACAGGGTCAGGAGCGACTGAAGCCGGTCAGGGTGCTCCTTCGCATAGCGCAGCACCGAGCAAAACCCGCGGACGGCGCGCATCGCTGGATCGGCGATATCCTGGTTCGCGCGATAGATGTGAAATTCGACATCGCCTTGAACCAGCTCCCAAACCGCATCGGCGAGAGCCTGCTTGTCGGAAAAATGGTTGTAAAAACTGCCTTTTGCGACATCCGCCTGCTCGACGATATCATCGATCGTCACGGCATCGACGGAGCGGGTGGCGAACAGCCGCTGGCCGGCGTCGAGGAGCGCATGGCGCGTTCTCTGCCTCTGTCGGTTCCCCCGCATTGGGGCCTCTCTTGCAGTCATCCCAACCCTCTCCAGTCGGCTCGCATCGTTCTTTGTACTAGACAGTCATCTTTGAACGGTTTAGTCAACAAAAAAATGGATTTTTCTGGAGAGGCCCATGTCCAAGTCAGTGATTATCACCTGCGCCGTGACCGGTTCGCTGCACACGCCCACGATGTCGGACTATCTGCCGATCACGCCCGAGCAGATCGTGACGGAAGCGCTGGGCGCGGCGGAAGCGGGCGCCGCGATCCTTCACCTTCATGCGCGCGATCCGGACGACGGACGACCCACGGCCGATCCAGAGGTGTTCAAGCGCTTCCTCCCGCAGATCAAGCAGGCGACCGACTCCGTCGTGAACATCACCACCGGGGGAGCGCCCGGCATGACTCTCGATCAGCGACTCGCCGCCGCCGAACAGGCAAGCCCCGAGATGACCTCGCTCAATATGGGGACGATCAATATCGGAATTTTTCAGGCCGCGACCCGAATCAAGGAATTCAAATATGATTGGGAAAGACCATTCCTGGAATCGACCAGGGACGGAACCTTCAAAAATACTTTCGCGGACATCCAGGGTATCGTCGAACGGCTAGGCAAGGGTCATGGATGCCGCTTCGAATTCGAATGTTATGACGTCGGCCATCTTTATAACCTCGCCTGGGTTCTCGACCAGAAGCTCTACGATCCACCGCTTTTCATTCAGTTCTGCCTCGGAATCCTGGGCGGGATCGGCGCCGAGGTCGACAATCTGCTGCACATGGTGCGAACCGCGCAGCGGCTGTTCGGCGATGCCTTCGAATTCTCCGTCCTGGCCGCCGGGCGCCACCAGATGCCCATGGCGACGCAGAACGCCCTTCTTGGCGGCAATGTCAGAGTCGGGCTGGAAGACAGCCTGTTTCTTGAGCGCGGGACAATGGCGCAATCCAATGCGCAGCAGGTCGCGAAGATCGTGCGGATTCTCAAGGAACTCGGCCTTGATCCGGCAACGGCCGCCGAAGCGCGCGAGCGCCTGAAGCTCAAAGGGGCCGATCGGACGAATTTCTAGAATGGACGTTCCCGGCGTGGCGCGGCGGCGGAGAGGAAAACCGAAATGACGACGATTCCGCAGTATGAAGCTGACATCTACAGCGACGAGGCGATCCTGGATCCTTATCCGCACTATGCGGCTATGCGAAACCTTGGCGCCCTCCTCTATCTTCCGGCGCATGATATCTACGCCATTCCGCGATATGCTGAAGTCAAGGCGGCGCTGCTCGATCATCGCCATTTCCTTTCGGGCAAGGGCGTCGCCGGGTTCGAATGGCCCGAAGTGTTTCGCGTGGCAAACACCCTTGCGGCCGATGAGCCGGTCCATTCCCGCTTCCGATCCATCATCGGGGCGCCGCTTGCACCGCCGTTTCTCGAACGTTTGAGTGCTGATATCGAATTGGCTGCCGATGATCTCATCGCGCGCCTGATCGAACGGGGATCGTTCGATGGAATGACCGACCTCGCTCAGTTCATTCCTCTCTCGATCGTTTCCTCGCTTGTCGGTCTTCCTGAACACGGAAGACAGCGCATGCTGGAATGGGCGGCAGCCTCTTTCGACCTGCTTGGTGTGGGAAACAAGCGCGCGGCTGGCGCGGCGCAGGTCATCGGTGAGATGATCGCTTATGTGCAGAACGAGTGCCGGCCGGACACCGTGAGGCCAGAAGGCTGGGCGGCTCAGATCTGGCAGGCAGTGGAGCAAGGCAAGATCACACCTGCCGAGGCAGGCACGCTGCACATCGACATCGTCGCTCCGGCGCTCGACACGACCATCTTCGCAACCGGTCATCTGCTTTATCAGCTCGCCAGCAATCCGGGGGAATGGAACAAGCTGAAGGATGATCCCCGCCTCATCCCCGCCGCGATCGACGAAGCCGTCCGCCTCGATTCGCCGATTCGCGCCTTTGGGCGGGTCGTCGAGGGCGATCAGACTATCGACGGAGCGGCAATTCCCAGCGGGTCCCGGGTGTTGATGATGTATGCATCGGCCAACCGAGACGAACGCCGATGGGAGGATCCGGAACGATACTGGATCGAACGCCCGGGCCTGTCGGGGCATCTCGGCTTCGGCCAGGGGCGACATACCTGTGCCGGCATGCATCTGGCCAAATTGGAAATGCGTTCGCTTCTCAAATCGCTGCTCAAACGTGCCCGCCATATCGAGGTCGGCACGCCGAAGTTCCAGATGAACAATGTGCTGCGGGGTTTCGCATCGCTGCCGACGCGGCTCATCCCAGCCTGATCGCAATATTGAAGAAAGGAAGAAGCATGAAGTTATGCAGATTTACGGAAGGTGGCACGACGCGTCTCGGAAAGGTCGGGGATGATCGCGTTATTGACCTTTCGGCCCTTGAAGTTCCGGGCAACTCGATGCGCGTCCTGCTTGACAGCTGGGCCGAACGCAAGACGCAGGCCGAGGAAATTTTCTCTCCGTCCTTTCCCCTCACGGACGTTCGTCTCGAAGCCCCGATCGACGATCCGCGCAAATTCCTGGCGATCGGAATGAACTATCAAAAGCATGCCGATGAAGCGGCGGCCGCCGGTATCCCGGTGCCCACGAGCCAGCTTTGGTTCAACAAGCAGGTGACCTGTATCAATGGCCCGTTTGCCCCGGTAGATCTTCCCACGGTCTCCGACAAGCTCGACTATGAGGCCGAACTGGCCTTCGTGGTCGGTAAGCGCGCCCGTCATGTGTCCGAAGCCGATGCGCTCGGAATCGTCGCCGGCTATCTGGTCTGCAACGATGTGAGCGTGCGAGACTGGCAGGCGCGATCGCCCACTTTCACCCTGGGCAAAAGCTTCGATACCCATGGCCCTATCGGCCCCTGGATCACCACAGCGGACGAAATTGCCGATCCTCATGCGCTCGATATGCGTCTCTATGTCAATGGCGAGTTGCGCCAGGCAAGCTCGACCGGCGACATGATATACAGCATTCCGCAGCAGATCGCCTATCTCTCCACCGTCATGACGCTTGAGCCCGGCGATGTCATCGCCACGGGAACGCCTGCCGGCGTCGGCATCGCGAGCAATCGCTTTCTCCAGGTCGGCGATGTGATGAAGGTGGAGATCGACGGCCTGGGCCATATAGAAAACACCGTCGTGGCCGAAGCCTGATTGACGATGCCTCGGAATGGCGCGGCCAGTCTGCGCCATTCCATCATCGGGCGGTTTTTCCTATGGAAAGAAGCATGTCCACAAAGCCGCCAATTGAAATCCCGGTCGCTGAAAGCAGCCACTCGCTCATTCCCAAGGTTCGTAGCCGATCGCGACAGATATATCTCCGCCTGCGGCAAATGATCATCCTGGGCGATCTCGTTCCGCTCCAGAAGCTGAAGATCGCGGAACTGGCCGAGGAGCTGGGAGCGAACTCGAGCGCCGTGCGCGAAGCCCTGTCGCGGCTGACAGCGGAACATCTGGTTGAGGCGCGGGACCAGCAGGGCTTCCGCGTCGCTCCCATCTCGATCGCGGAACTGGACGATCTCACGCGCACGCGGTGCGACATCGAGACCCTGGCTCTCAAACGCTCGATCGAACGGGGATCCAAGGCGTGGGCCCAGGCCTTGAAGCTGGCCCATCGCGAAATCAGCAACTATTCCGGCGATCCCCAGG
>Ga0180223_1000616_pt1 | contig 40623 bp, 43 predicted proteins | sample eDN5th30CKraftOP_FD_151337 | JGI IMG/M metagenome (GOLD analysis project Ga0180223, IMG submission 151337) | Enriched Organic Plus compost microbial communities from Emeryville, California, USA - eDNA 5th pass 30_C Kraft OP (version 2) (version 2) ... | reverse complement strand
AATCCATGCGTCGATCAAGGGCACGATGCTGGAGGACAGCCGTATCCCGCGTGAGGCGGCACTCAAGCGCTTGCGCACCGCGTTCGGCGCGGTGGCGGCGTCGAATACGCCGGTCACGGTAATGAATGGGGAAGGCGCTTATGCAAGCGCCGATCCGGCCACCGGCCGCTTTGCGTTCTGGCAGCAGGGGTTCGGCGCCTGGGGCCATCGCGATGGCGACGGCAATGCGGCGCGTCTTGGCCGCGAAACCAGAGGATTTTTGGTCGGCGCCGATGCCGCGCCGTCCGGTAACAGCCGCGTCGGTCTGTTCGGCGGTTTTGGCACGACGAATTACTCGGTGGCGGACCGCAATTCGTCGGGCTCGAGCGAAGACTACCACCTGGGTGCTTATGGCGGGGCGCAGTGGGGCGGTCTCGCGCTGCGCGGCGGGCTCGCCTACACACAGCACATCATCAAGACCAACCGAAACGTCAGTCTCGGTGCGGTGTCGGGGCGGCTCGAAGGCGACTACGGCGCGGGCGTTGCGCAGGCCTTTGGCGAACTGAGCTACGGCTGGCGCGGTCAGAAGGTGGCGCTCGAACCTTTCGCAAGTCTCGCCGCCGTACATTTGCGTGGCGATGCCTTTGTCGAAAGCGGCGGCGAGACGCGGCTTTCCGGGGCGGGCGGTTCGACCAACACGACATTTACGACTTTGGGTTTACGGGCGGCGACGCGCGTGACGGCCGGCAGGGCGGAAGCGCATGTGCGCGGCTTGATCGGCTGGCGCCACGCCTTCGGCGACAGGGCCCCGGCACAGACCGCTGCTTTCACGAGCGGCGATCCATTTTCCGTGACTGGTGCGCCGCTGGCCGCCGACGCCGCGGTGATCGAAGCGGGCTTCGATCTTCCGCTTGTCGGCGGCGCCTTGTTCGGTGTGACCTATGGCGGGCAATTCGGCCGCGGGGGCGCGGACCAGAGCCTCAAGCTGAATATCAGCGGACGGTTCTAGGTCCGGGCGGGCCTAGCCTGTCTTCTTTGCCAGCTTGTCCTGCGTCCTGGTGTCGAAGTCGCTGGCGTCGTGACGTTCGTGAAGCTGGCTCTTCGGGTCGCCGGAAATGCGATTGACGATGCGGCCGCGTTTAACGGCCGGGCGCGCCAGCAACTGGTCGGCCCAGCGATTGACGTTCTTGTATTCGTGAGCGCTGAGGAAGGCCGCCGCGTCGCCGTAAAGCCAGCCTTTCACCAGGCCGCCGTACCACGGGAAGATGGCGATGTCGGCGATGGTGTAATCGGGGCCGGCGATGTATTCGCTGTCGGCAAGGCGCTTGTCGAGCACGTCGAGCTGACGCTTGGTTTCCATGGAAAAACGATCAATCGCATATTCGATCTTGGTCGGCGCATAGGCATAGAAGTGGCCGAAGCCGCCGCCGAGATAGGGGGCGCTGCCCATCTGCCAGAACAGCCATGAGAAGCATTCGGCCCGCGCCGCGGGATCAGTGGGCAGGAGGGCGCCGAATTTCTCGGCCAGGTAAGTGAGGATGGCGCCGGATTCGAACACGCGGATGGGCTTGGGGCCGCTACGGTCCATCAAAGCGGGGATCTTCGAGTTCGGATTGACCGCGACAAAACCGGAGCCGAACTGCTCACCATCGCCGATCTTGATCAGCCAGGCATCGTATTCCGCGCCTTTGTGACCCAGCGCGAGCAGCTCCTCGAGCATGATCGTGACTTTCTGGCCGTTCGGGGTGGCCAGAGAATAAAGTTGCAGCGGATGCTTGCCGACCGGCAATTCCTTCTCATGGGTCGGCCCGGAAACCGGACGATTGATGCTGGCGAACTGGCCGCCCGAGGGCTTATTCCAGACCCAAACCTTGGGCGGCGTGTAGTCGGTCGTCTCGGTCATGACGTCAGGTCTCCTGATAATCCAGCCAATATGGGCAGCATTGTGCGTTCGGCAAGTCGCTCGGCTTGCTGTCGCGTATCGGACTGGTTCCGATGGCCCACCGTTTGAAATCGGTCAACCCACGCCTTGGCATGGAAGGATAGGTGGAAGCATTGCGCGAATCCGGTTTTAATCATCGGCATTGTCGAGCGGGGAGTGACACCGCGAAACATTTGACAGTTACATTGTTGTAACTGGTGTCTATTTGACGGTTATCGGGCGGTCGGTCTGCGCGATCGCTGGAACATGACCGACGCCGTGGCCTTCGGGTACCTCGGCGCAGGGCTGCCGGTTAAGTCATGATTTTATACTGCCGCGCGACTGGCGCCGACATCTGCGGCCTGTTCAGCGGAAGGAGAAGCGTCGAATGCAGCAAATCGCCGTCATCACCCTGGGAATTGCTGAATTGCCCCGTTCGCGGCGGTTTTACACGGAGGGCTTTGGCTGGACGCCAGTCTTCGAGGCTGACGACGTGATCTTCTACCAGATGAATGGCTTTGTGCTGGCGACTTGGCGCACCGCGGCACTCGCGCACGATATGATGCGCAGTGACCTGATGCGGCCCGGCGCATTCGCGCTGGCGCACAATGTGCGCGACAGGGATCAGGTGGCGCCTCTGATCGAGCGCCTCGCCGCGAGCGGCGGCAATCTGCTGCGTGTGCCCGATGAGCCCCCGCATGGCGGTTTTCGCGGCTACGTCGCCGACCCGGACGCGCATGCCTGGGAAATCGCCTGGAATCCGGCGTGGCCGATCGACGAGAACGGTCATGTGAAATTCGCGGCGCCTTAACGGAGAACGCCGCTCGTGACCTTGCGCAAATTCTCCACCATCATGGCTCTCGCCGAGAAGCATCACGGGGCCGCGGGCGTAAAGGCGAAGCTCGCCGAGCATCGCCGCGAGCATCGCACCCTCGACCAGCAGGACGATCGTTTCCTCGCCGGCATGGCGAAGACGGTCTTTTCGGCGGGCTTTTCCTGGGACGTGGTCGAGCAGAAGTGGTCGGGCTTTGAGATGGCCTTCGACAAATTCGACCCCAAGAAGGTTGCTGCCTATGGCGCGAAGGACATCGCGCGGCTGATGAAGGATGCCGGCATCATCCGCAACGGGCCGAAGATCAAGGCGACGATTGCCAATGCACGCTTTGTGCGCGACCTCGCCGAGGAGCATGGCTCGTTCGCGGCCTTTCTCAAGAGCTGGCCGGTGTCCGATCAGGTTGGATTGATGGATTATCTGAAGAAATACGGTTCGCGGCTGGGCGGTAACTCCGCGATGTATTTCCTGCGCTTCAATGGCTGGGATGCCTTCATTCTCTCGACCGACGTGACCAAGGCCTTGATCCGCGAGGGCGTCATCGACAGGGCGCCAACCTCAAAGGCGGCCATGCGCGCGGTGCAGGAGGCTTTCAACGCGTGGACCGGCGAAACCGGGCGGCCGCAGCGCGAGATCAGCCGCATTCTGGCGCTCAGCGTCGGGTAAACCGACGGCGCGGCCCTATTCAGCGAAAGTTAAGCCGGGCCGGGCAATCTCGGCCCAGTTTATCTCGGAGAATGCGAATGCTCGCCCGTGCGCTGGCCGTCCTTGTTCTTTCCGTTGTCGCCTTTGTCACGCCCGCCGCCGCGCAGGGCAGTCCAGTGCAGGTATCGTCCGGCGTGCAGTATGAGTTGATCGGCCGCTGGGATGCCGACAAGCTCAACAAGGTGCTGACCGACGACACGCCGAAATTCTTCGGCGTCAACGTCAAGTACAGCCCCGCCCGGAACGCCGTAAAGCTTTACCGCGTGACCTATAACTCGGTGGTGCCGGAGTGCGGCAACAAGCCGATTGTGGCGACGGGCCTGATCGCCATCCCGGATATCGCCGGCACATCTTTCCCGATGGTGTCGTATCAGCACGGCACGGTCTACGAGAAGACGCAGGTGCCGTCCTTCCCGGACCAGTCGCCGGAGACGCAGCTGATGCTCGCGCAGTTCGCCGGGCAGGGCTACATCGTCATCGGCGCCGATTATTTCGGCATGGGTTCGTCCAAGGAGCCGGAAGGCTACATGGTCAAGGCCAGCCACCAGCAGGCGACCTATGACATGCTGATGGCGAGCAGGGCCGTGCTCGCGCATATGAAGCTGGAGAGCCCGAAGCTGTTCATCGCGGGATGGTCGCAGGGCGGTTTTGTCACCATGGCGTTCCTCGAGAAGCTCGAGGCTGCCGGCGTCAAGGTCGATGCCGCGGCCACCGCCAGTGCGCCGGTGGACATCTTCGTCGCGCTCAACGGCTTTCTGAATTTCCCGCGCAAGATCGATGCCGACTGGGTGAACTCGCTGTTCATCCTGTCGTCGTTCTCCTTCGAAAATTACTACGGCGTGCCGGGGCTGGCGCGGTCGTTGATCGCCGATGCTTATTATGATGTCGCGCGCAAGGCCTATCTGCGCGAGCCGTTCAGTCCCGCCGACGTGCCGACCGATCTGCGCAAACTCTTGAAGCCGGACTATTTCAACGCGCAATTCTTCGCCGAGTCCGCCTATGGCAAGCTCGTGGCGCAGACGACCGCCTATCGCTGGGTCGTTAAATCGCCGGTGCGCAATTACTACGGCGAGACGGACGAGGCGATTTCGACCGGTCTCGGCCAACTCGCGGCGACCTACCAGCACGCCATTGGCAATGGAAATACGCAGGTTCAGGCGGTCTCGACCGGCGCGACCTCGCATCGCGGCACTTATGCGACGGCCGTGCCGCAGTGGAAGACCTGGTTTGACGGACTCTGACGTGACAGACGAACTGAAACGAACGTTGTCAATCGACCCGGAGGAGCCGCTCTGCGGCGAATTCGGACCGGGCAACGGCAGTCGCGGTGAACGACTGCAGAATGAGTTCAATGCAGTGGAGGATGTGCTGGCCCGCTGGCGCATCCGGTCGACGATCGTGGTGTTCGGGTCGGCGCGCGTCCGCGAGAACGGGCCGGGACGTCATCCGTTCTGGTATCAGCAGGCCCGCGCCTTCGGCCGGATTGCCTCGGAGCAGGGCGGCGCGTTGCGGCCACGCGGCCAGATTCATGACAACGTCATCGCCACGGGTGGTGGCCCCGGCATCATGGAGGCGGCGAATCGCGGCGCGCACGACGCCGGAGCGCCGTCGATCGGCTTCAACATTGAACTGCCGTTCGAACAGAAGCCTAATCCCTATACAACGGCGGATTTGACCTTCCAGTTTCACTACTTCTCTATCCGCAAGATGCACCTCGCCATGCGCGCCAATGCGCTGGTGGTGTTTCCCGGCGGCTTCGGCACGCTGGACGAACTCTTCGAAATCCTGAACCTGCGCGTCACGCGCAAGGCGCCGCCGGTGACAACGATCATGGTCGATCGCGCGTTCTGGAAGACGGTCATCAATTTCGAGGAACTGGCGACCGCTGGCATGGTCGATCCGGCCGAGTTCAGTGCCTTCGATTTCGCCGACGACGCTGGCGAGGTCTGGGCCAAGCTCGCAGCCACCGATCTGACGTCGCGTTACGACGACGTGCCGGTGGTGCCGACGGCGAAATAGGTCGCGTCGCGCTCAGGCAAGGGCAGGGCAATAGGCCACGTCCGCGAGGGCGCGGCTTTTTTTTACGGAAAAACATTCAACCGAACGGTTGACTAATTTTGCCACCCGTCTATATTCAACCATATGGTTGAATTATTGCCGCCCCAACTCGATACGGTCTTTCACGCGCTCGGCGATGCCACGCGCCGGCAGATGTTGCGCGAACTCGCAGGCGGCGAACGCTCGGTCGGCCAGCTTGCCGAACCGTTCTCGATCTCGCTCGCCGCTGCCTCCAAGCACATCAAGGTGCTGGAAGGCGCCGGGCTCATCCGCCGCGAGGTGAAGGGACGAACGCATATGTGCCGCCTCGAACCCGGCCCGCTGGCCAGCGCGCATGAATGGCTCGGCCACTACGAGCGCTTCTGGCTCAGCCGCCTCGACATTCTGGAAAGCCTGCTGCGTGCCGACGACACGCGCAGGCATTCCGTCACCGGCAAATCGCGCAGCGACAAGAAGAAGGGACCGCGTTCATGACCGACATGATGACTACCGGCAGCTACGGCGAAGTGATCGAGCCAGCGACGCTGAAGATCGAACGCGTTCTGCCGGGGCCCATCGAACGTGTGTGGGACTATCTGACGAAGAGCGATCTGCGCCGGCAGTGGCTGGCGTTGGGCGACATGGCGACGAAGGCCGGCGCCGATTTCGAGCTGACCTGGCGCAATGATGAGTTGACCCATCCGCCGGGCAAGCGGCCCGAGGGTTTCAGCGAAGAGCACAGCGCAACGTGCCGGCTTCTCGAATACGACCCACCGCACATTCTTTCTTACACCTTCGGCAAGCACGGCGAGGTGACATTCACGCTGACGCCCCAAGGCAATGAGGTGCTGCTGACGCTCGTGCATCGCCGTATGCCCGACCCCGGCGTTATGGCCATGGTCGGTCCCGGCTGGCATGCGCATCTCGATATCCTGGTGGCGAGAATGCGGGGCCTGAAGCCCGAGCCGTTCTGGGATAGCTGGATCAAGCTCAAGGCCGAATACGCCAAACGGCTGCCGAAGTGACATGCGACCGCGAATGAATGGAGAAGCGTCATGATTGAACACACTGCCGCATCGCGCGAAGACTGGTTGAAGCAGCGCTTGGCGTTGCTCGATGAAGAAAAGGAATTGACCCGCCACAGTGACCGCGTTGCGCAACTGCGCCGGCAACTGCCCTGGGTCAAGGTCGAGAAGGACTACGTCTTCGAGGGGCGGGATGGCCACGAGAGGCTGACCGATTTGTTCGACGGACGCCGCCAGCTCATGGTGCAGCATTTCATGCTGGCGCCGGGCTGGGAGGAGGGCTGCAAGAGCTGTTCCTTTATGGCCGATCACACCGACGGCATGGTTCCACATCTCGCCCAGCGCGACACTTCATTCGTCGCCATATCTCGCGCGCCGTATGAGGCGATCGTGCGCTTCAAGCGGCGCATGGGCTGGAAGTTCAAGTGGCTGTCGTCGAACGGCACCAGCTTCAATTACGACTTCCGCGTCAGCTTCACGCCCGACGAGGTCGCCAAGGGCGCGCCCGTGTACAATTTCGGCACTTCGCCTTTTGTCCGCGACGAACTGCCCGGCGTCAGTGTGTTCGTCAAGGACGACAGCGGCGATGTCTTTTATACCTATTCGACGTACGGCCGCGGCGTCGAAGTGATGATGGGCACCTATCGCATGCTTGACCTGACGCCGCAGGGCCGCGACGAGGAGGGACTGTCTCACACCATGGCCTGGGTGCGCCACCACGACCGTTACGAGTTGCCGCACGCGCAGGCGGCCCCATGCTGTGGCGCGCAGGCCCGCGGCTGACGCCGTGGTGCGGGCGCTCGGCTACGCCGCCGCGCCGGTGTTTGCGGCGATGGCGATTCTGACGATCTTGTCCGGCGGCGATACCGACATGTTCTGCATGTCGCTGCATGGCGGCTCGCCCCTCGGCGGCATGGGCGCAATGTATGCGCTGATGAGCCTGTTCCACGCCGGGCCGTGGCTTCGGCTCATTCAGGGGCGATGATCAAGCGGGCTTGCGCCGTGCGCTGGCGTCGAGCTTGTCGCAGAGCGCCCGGTGGATCTTCTGAAGCTGACGGTTCAGGCTCGCGAGCTGTGTCTCGCTGACGCCGGAATTCTCGATCAGCGTGTCGCCGAGACATTTGCATTTGGTGAGCAGGGAGCGGCCAGCGGCGGTGAGGTGGACGGTCACCTGACGCTCGTCTGTGGTGCTGCGTTTGCGCTGTACGAAGCCGGCTTGCTCCAGCCGTTTCACCGGCGGCGTCACCGTGCTCGACTCCAGCCCCAGCCGCGCGGCGATGGCGCCGACGGGCATGCCGTTCTGCTCGGCCAGCGCCGTCAGCATCAGGTATTGCGGATAGGTGATGCCGAGGTCGTCGAGCATCGGCTTGTAGGTTCGCGTGATCGCCATACTGGTGGCGTAAAGCGTAAAGCAGAAGTGGTCGTCGAGCGGACGGTGCACGGCCAGCGGTTCCCTTGATGCGGCGCGGAGCGGCCGCCTGCAACGAAGGTATGACAGGCCGGCCCTCAAGGCAATTGCTTATCGCGATAAATATTATCTTGACCGGGAGGGCAGCGCAGGCTAGAAAAATATATCGCGATAATAATTATCGCAAACATCACAATGGAGGCTGCGATGAGCGAGACCAATGCCGGCGGCGGCACGATCACCACGAAGGACGGCACCACGATTTTCTACAAGGACTGGGGCCCGAAGACCGCGCAGCCGGTCGTTTTTCACCACGGCTGGCCGCTGAGCGCGGACGACTGGGATGCCCAGATGCTGTTCTTCCTAGGCGAAGGCTACCGCGTCATCGCCCATGACCGCCGCGGCCATGGACGCTCCAGCCAGACCGACACCGGCAATGAAATGAACACCTATGCCGCCGACGTCGACGCGCTGGCCGCGCATCTCGGCCTGAAAAACGCCATTCATGTCGGCCACTCGACCGGCGGCGGCGAAGTCGCGCGTTACGTCGCGCAGTACGGCGGCAATGGCCGCGTCGCCAAGGCTGCGCTGCTCGGCGCCGTGCCGCCGATCATGCTCAAGACCCCGGCCAATCCCGGAGGCTTGCCGCTCGAGGTGTTCGACAGTTTCCGCGCCTCACTCGTCGCCAACCGCGCGCAGTTCTTCCGCGACATCCCGGCCGGTCCGTTCTACGGCTTCAACCGTCCGGGTGCCGCGGTGTCTCAGGGGATTGTCGACAATTGGTGGCGTCAGGGCATGATGGGCGGCGCCAAGGCGCATTACGACTGCATCAAGGCCTTCTCGGAAACCGATTTCACCGAAGACCTCAGGAAGATCGAGGTGCCGACCCTGGTAATGCATGGCGAGGATGACCAGATCGTGCCGATCGCCGACTCGGCGCTGCTTGCGGTCAAGCTGCTAAAGAAGGGCGAGCTCAAGACCTACAAGGGCTTCCCGCACGGCATGGCGACGACGCATGCCGACGTCATCAACAAGGATCTGCTTGCCTTCTTCAAGGCCTGAGGTCGTATGCTCGACGAAGGGGAGACGCCCGGCTTATGCGGGCGTTTCTTTTTTGCATTGCAGGGGCACTCGCAGCGGCGTCAATCTTCTTCGGTGCGGACCCTATATTTACGTGCGCCGGTGTAGCCATAGATGTCGACGAGGATCGTCAGCACCTCGTGGGCGACGGCTGCATCGGAGAATGTGGAGAAGGGGTATTCCTTCCAATAGTTCGGCGCCCGGCCGGGTGCGGCATAACCCATGCTCTGTAGCTTGCCGACGCGCTCGGGCGTGAGAACCGCGGACAGCGCGGACCAGCTCTCGGCCGATTGTGCTTCGCAGTAGAATAGGGCCTCGGGAGAGGCCGGCATGCATTGCACGTAACCGATGCCGGCGCTGAAAACGACCCACACCGTTTTTTTGCTGGCGTTGATGCGTAGGCGCTGAAATTCGGCTGTCGCTTCCGCGCCGCTGAAAGCAATCAGTTCTGCCGCCGAAGCCACCTTTTGCGAGGGCTCGGACGGGGCCACATAGGAACACGTCTTGATGGCCACCGATTGCATCTCGCGGACATCGTTGATCATGCCGGCAAGGTTCTGCGACGGGCCGTTGCGCGGCGGGCAGGGCACATCGTCGATCCACGCCGTGCCGAACTCCAGATTAACCTCGTCCGCGCCATAGCCTTGGGTGAGGGCCTTGAGGATTTGATCGGCAACGGCCGACGTTGCCAGGTTGGGCGGAAAGAGCTGCACAAAATTGCCGAATGCCGGGTCGATGGTCCAGCCAAGGGCAGCGAGGCGGTTCAGCCGTTCACCGGTCAGCACGGCCTTGAGCGAAGGCTGCAGCACGCTTCCGGCAGCTTCGCAGCGATAGCCGCCGTCCAGCAAACGACGGCACTGGACGTAACGGTTGCCGTCCCAGACCGTAGCGTAGCCGACCTTGCCCGGCCTGACCAAGGCCGTGATGTTTTGAAGCGACTGGTCGATCTTGGTCGCCGGCTCGGCGCTCTGAACGCCGCCGACTGCTAGAAGCATTGCCGTGATGACGCTGGCCGCCTGCGCGACAGCGCGTTTAATGTTGCTCATGACCCGCTCCACAGACTTCAAGTTTTGCGGGGATACGTCCGGATGTCAATTCTAAGTTGTAGGCAGGTTGTGTCGCTTGGACAGGGCGGCGGACCGAATTTTGGGGATTGCTTGCCTTCGATATGGCGAAATGCCGGGTTGGCCCCCTTAACTGCCGTCGGCGATAGGAAAACACCAAACCCAGAGGTTTCCCGCTCCCATGCCCATTACCATCTATGGCATCAAGAACTGCGACACGATGAAGAGGGCGCGCGCCTTCCTTGACGGCAGCGGAGTCAGCTACGGCTTCCACGACTACAAGGCCGCGGGCATCGACAAGGCGAAGCTTGAAACCTGGGTGAAGAAGGCCGGCTGGGAGACCTTGCTCAACAAGGCCGGCACGACGTTCAAGAAGCTGCCCGACAAGGACAAGGAAGGCCTCACCGAGGCCAAGGCCATCAAACTGATGCTGGCGCAGCCGTCGATGATCAAGCGTCCGGTGCTGGAGATCGGCGGCGGCAAGATCCTGGTCGGCTTCAAGCCGGACGCTTACGAAGCGGCGTTGCGCTAGTCTTGTCCGCCGCCATCGCCAGCAATTCGCGTTCGGCCTGGCTGACCCAGCGCTCGCGGTGGCGCACGGCGTAGAACTGCCGCTTCGGCAAGGTGAAGTTCAATGCCGTGAGCGCGCCCGATGCCAGCGCATCGTTGACGGCGAGTTTCGACAGGGCCGCGGCACCGGCGCCGTGCTCGACGGCGGCGCGTACCGCCTCGTTGCTCGGCAATTCGAGTGCGACGTCGAGCGTAGCGGGATCGAGACCGAGCGCGATGAGGGCATCCTCGAAGATCGAGCGCGTTGCCGAGCCGCGTTCGCGAAACACCCACCGCATCTCTTTCAGATCGGCGGCGCGCAAAGGCACGCGGCTTTTGGGCCGCTTTGGCATCCGGCCAGTCTGGGTCACGACGACGAGCTGGTCGTCGGCGACCGGGATGACGGTCAGGGCCGGCTCATCGATCTCGCCTTCGACGAAGCCGAGATCGACGGCGCCGTCGCGCACCATGGCGGCGACGGTCTCGGTGTTGCCGACCGTGAGCTTGAGCGCGATGCCGGGATATCTCTCGCGGTAGCGCGCCATCAGCGGCGGCATCCAGTAGCTGGCGACGGTCTGGCTGGCGGCGAGGCTGAGCGAGCCGCGCTTGAGGCCGGCAAGGTCGGCGAGCACGTTTTCCGCCGCGGCGGCGCGGGCGAGCACCGCGCGCGCCTCGACGAGGAATAGCCGGCCGCTTTCGGTCAGTTCGATGCGCCGGCCGACGCGATCGAACAGCCGGACGCCATAGCGGGCCTCCAGCGCGCTCACCGCGGCGCTGACCGCGGACTGCGTGAGGTTGAGCGCGCGGGCAGCCTGCGTGACGTGTTCGCGCTCGGCGACCGCGGTAAAGATGCGCAGCTGTTCCAGCGTCATGCTCATGCGGTCGCGCTCATGTGATCGTGTTCATGGCCTAGGCGTAAACGAGTTTGATGAGGATCAGGCTCAGTGCCGAGATGAACAGCGAGGCCGCAAGCCCGAGCAGAAGCGGACGCAGGCCCTTGCGCCTGAGCTTGGCGATGTCGGTTTCCAGCCCCATCGCCGCCAGCGCGACCGACAAGAGAAACGCGGTGGCGGGCACGATGAGTTCTTTCGCGGCGGCCGGGATGTCGATGAGGCTGTTGACGACGATCAGCGCGATGAAGCCGAACACGAACCACGGCAGGGGCGGCGCCTTGCCCGTGCCCTTGCTCGCATCGATGCGACGGCTGGCGATGACGCCGAGCGCGATGACCAGCGGCGCCAGCAGGATGACGCGCGACAGCTTGGCGATGGTGCCGAAATAGCCGGCCTGTTCGCCGTCCTGATAGGCGGCGGCAACCACCTGAGCGATCTCGTGGATCGAGGCGCCGCTCCACAGCCCGTATTCATGCGGCGTGAGATGCAGGAGGCCGGGCAGCAGCGGATAGACGAACATGGCGATGGAGCCGAACACGGTGACGCTCGCCACGGCGTAGGCGACGTCCTCGTCGGGGCCCTGCGTTACCGTATTGGTGGCGATCACCGCGGAAGCGCCGCAGATCGAGGTGCCGGCGGCGATCAGTTCGGACAGCTTGCCGTCGACGCCGATCAATCCGCCGAACCACTTGGTGAAGAGGAAGGTCGCCACCAGGGTGACGACGATGATGGCGACGCCGGTCGCGCCGACTTCGGCGACCTGCGCGGCGGTCAGTTGCAGGCCGAGCAGGATAATGGCGAAGCGCAGGATGCGGCGGAGCGAGAAGGTGATGCCGGCCTTGGCGCGCAGCGGCGTGCCGACGAGATTGTGGAAGCCGATGCCGATGAGGATGGCGAGGATCATCGGGCTCAGGATCGAGACGCCGGGCATCAGGCGCAGGCCGAACGCGGCGGCGGCAATCGCGAAAGTAAGGGCGAGACCGGGCAGGATGGCCATCAGATTGGCGCGCAGGCGGGCGGCCGCCGAAGGGGCGGAATCGGGGGCAACAGCGGTCATGAGGGCATTTCCGGAGTTAACTTCGAGAGGGAATGCGCCGATCATGAGCCAGTCCGAACGTTCGATATAACTCATTATATAGCACATAATGTTCGATTTGAACGAACGAATATGCCGGTCGAACGATCCCAGGAGGAGGCCATGAAGCCGATCCGAAAGTCCGATTTCCCGGTGGCCGAAATCCGCCGGTTTCTCGAGCCGGGCCCCGTGGTGCTGGTGTCGTCGGCCCATAAGGGCGAGCGCAACATCATGACCATGGGCTGGCACACGGTGATGGAGTTTACGCCGGCGCTGGTCGGCTGTGTGATCGCCAGCGGCAATCATTCGTTCGAACTCATCCGGCGCTCGAGGCAATGTGTCATCAACGTGCCGACCGTCGATCTCGCGTCGGTGGTGGCGAAGATCGGCAACTGCTCCGGCGCCGACACCGACAAGTTCGCGAAGTTCAAACTCAGGACGGAGGAAGCGAGCGAGGTGAAGGCGCCGCTCATCGCCGAGTGCCACGCCAATCTCGAATGCAGATTGCATGACGGCCGCCTGATCGAGCGCTACAATTTCTTTATCTTCGAGGTGGTGAAGGCGCATGCGCCGCGCACGCCGAAATATCCCAGGACCATCCACTACCGCGGCGACGGGCAGTTCATGGTCTCGGGCCGCGCGCTGAATCTGCGCCGCTTGTTCCGCCCCGGCATGCTCTAAAAAATTTCGCCCCCGCATCGCGTTGACGATGCAGGGGCATGTCAAGTGACGGGATCGCCCGACAGCCGTCAGTACTTGTATCAGTATTTGGCGCGATCCGGCATCTTGCGAAACTCCAGCCAGACCTGCTGCGCTTCGTTGCGCAACAGCGGGCGGACCGGCACCGTGCGCTGCGCGTAAGGCCGCTTCATGTCCTTGGCGATGTTGGAATCGTCGAACAGATCGGCGTAGTCCGTCCAGGCGGCGGCGTAATAGATCTTGCCGATGCGGGCCCAATAGGCGGTCGCATAGCACATCGGGCAGCATTCGCAGCTCGTGAACATCGTCGCGCCCTTGAGATTGGGTGCCCCGATCTTCTTGCACGCGGCGCGGATGGCGTTGACCTCGGCATGGGCGGAGGGGTCATTGTCGCGCAGCACGCTGTTGCCGGCAGCCGCGAGCACTTCGCCATCGCGCACAATCACGCAGCCGAACGGCCCGCCGGTCTTGTCGACAACGCCGGCCTTGCGCATCAGGGCGATGGCCTGACGCATATGCTCGCGATCCTGCTCGGTGACAGCGGGCGCTGCCGGCGCTGCCGGCGCGGCAATAGCGTCGCCGGCGTAAGCGGCGGCCATGGTGGCGGCGCCGGCGGCGAGGAAGTTTCTGCGCGGAATGACGCGCGCGCTGGAGAACAGATCATCGAGAGACAGAGGCCGCTCGTCATGGCTCATGATGGCAATTCCTGCGTTGTGACTTCGCGGGCGATGCTAGGGACCTGTCGTTTCGAAAGGTTGAAGAAAACCCGCGGCCTTTCCACGAGCTGTTGTTGTGGAAACGGCGCGGCACCGTCGTTGACACCCACCCAAATCGTGGATAGTTTATATCCATGATTAAGACCGGCGTGCTCGCCGGCCGGCAGGGCAGGCAATCCGATGAAACTCGGCGACGGTGTCGAACAGGCCATCCACTGCGTGCTGCTGCTCAGCGGCCTGTCGGAGACGGGTGTGCTGTCTGCTCAGGCTTTGGCGGAGTTTCACGGCGTGTCGCCGAGCTATCTGCTGAAGCACTTGCAGGCGATGGCCGGGGTGGGGCTTCTTGAATCCGTACCGGGACCGAAAGGCGGCTATCGCCTCGCCAAGGCCGCCGACAGGATCACGCTGCTCGACATCGTGCTCGCCGTCGAAGGGCCGCAGCCGGCGTTCCGCTGCGCCGAAATCCGCCAGCGCGGACCGAACCCGGTCGCCAACCATTTCTTCAAGCCGCCCTGCGCGGTGAACGCCGCGATGCTCAAGGCCGAGAAGGCTTATCGCACCGAACTCAAGAAGGTCACTATCGCCGATCTCGGCCACGCCGCCGACCCCGCGCTCGGCAAGGCCATCACGGCGCGCAGCTGCGCCTTCTTCGATCTCAACGAACGCAACCGATCAACCACGGCAAAGGATTAAAGCCATGAAGACCCGTTTCGATTTCGCCACCGTTGCCCCGGAAGCGACCAAGGCCATGATCGCGCTGGAGATGCATTGCAAGAACAGCGGATTGCCGATGCGGCTGTTTCACCTGATCAAGCTGCGCGCCTCGATCATCAATGGCTGCTCCTATTGCGTCGACATGCACGCGAAGGAATCGCGCGCCGATGGCCTGTCCGAGCAGTGGATCAATCTGGTCTCGGCCTGGCACGAGTCGACCGTGTTTACCGACGAGGAGCGGGCGGTGCTGGCCTTCACGGATTCGCTGACGCTCGTGGCGCAGACCCGGGCGCCGGATGCCGACTACGAGGAACTGCGCCGGTATTTCTCCGAAGCCGACATCGCCAAGATCATCATGGTGATCGGCGCCATCAATGTCTGGAACCGGATCGCGGTCGGTACCCGCAAGAAGCATCCGGTGGATGCTCCCGCCAAGGCAGCGTGAGATTGGCAGCTTGAGATTGGCAGCCTGAGGGGACGCTTCGGCGGGCCGGACCGGACGCAAAAGCAGGGAAAACCCTTGAAAACGGGCGCTTTCCCTGCCACATGCCCGGCCATGGATCAGACTGCCGAAATGGCCGATTCGGGCTCGAAACTGCGGAATTCCTCGCCTCTGGCGGCGGAAGTGGACCGCCGCCGCACCTTCGCGATCATTTCGCATCCGGACGCCGGCAAGACCACGCTGACCGAAAAGCTGCTGCTGTTCGGCGGCGCCATCAATCTCGCCGGCCAGGTCAAGGCCAAGCGTGACCGCCGCTCGACCCGCTCGGACTGGATGGGCATCGAAAAGGAGCGCGGTATCTCCGTCGTCACCTCGGTGATGACCTTCGATTATGAGGGCCGCGTCTTCAACCTGCTCGACACGCCGGGCCACGAGGACTTCTCCGAAGATACCTACCGGACGCTGACCGCGGTCGACAGCGCGGTGATGGTGATCGACGCCGCCAAGGGCATCGAGGCGCGCACCCGCAAGCTGTTCGAAGTATGCCGCCTGCGCGACATCCCGATCATCACCTTTATCAACAAGATGGATCGCGAGAGCCGCGACCCGTTCGAGATCCTCGACGAGATCGAGAAGACGCTCGCGCTCGACACCACGCCGATGACCTGGCCGATCGGCATGGGCCGCGACTTCGCCGGCACCTACGACGTCCGCCGCGGCGACATGCGGCTGATGGTCGAGGATTCCAAGGATGCGCAGTCGCAGCCGCTCGACTTGAAGATGCTGGCGGCGAAGAACCCGATGCTCGATGCCGACGCCATTGCCGAGGAACTGTCGCTGATCAAGGAGGCGTGCAAGCCGTTCGACTTCGCCGCCTTCCGCGAAGGCCACCTGACGCCGGTCTATTTCGGCTCGGCGCTGAAGAATTTCGGCGTCAAGGATCTGCTCGACGCGCTCGCCGAATTCGCGCCGTCGCCGCGGCCGCAGACATCGTCCGGCCGCACAGTGGAGCCGGAAGAGAACAACATGTCGGCCTTTGTCTTCAAGATCCAGGCCAACATGGATCCGAACCACCGCGACCGCATCGCCTTCGCACGGCTGGTCTCGGGCCGGTTGCGCCGCGGCATGCGCGCGAAATTGGTGCGCACCGGCAAGCCGATGACTCTGTCGGCGCCGCAGTTCTTCTTCGCGCAGGACCGTTCGATCGCGGATGAAGCCTTTGCCGGCGATGTGGTCGGCATTCCGAACCACGGCACGCTTCGGATTGGTGACACGCTGACGGAAGGCGAGGACATCAAGTTTCTCGGCGTGCCGATGTTCGCGCCGGAAATCCTGCGCCGCGTCAAGCTCGGCGATCCGATGAAGGCCAAGAAGCTGAAAGAGGCCTTGCAGCAGATGGCGGAAGAGGGCGTGGTGCAGGTGTTCCGTCCGCTCGACGGCGCGCCGGCCATGGTCGGCGTCGTCGGCTCGCTGCAGCTCGACGTCTTGAAGGTGCGGCTCAAGGACGAATACGGCCTCGACATCGGCTTCGATCAGCCGGAGTTCCAGCTGGCGCGCTGGATCTCCTGCGACGACGACAAGAAGCTGAACGACTTCGTGCAGGCCAATTACTCGTCCTGCGCCGAGGATCTCGACGGCGACAAGGTGTTCATGGCGCGCAACCAGTTCATCCTCGACTACACCGGCGAACGCGCGCCCGGCATCGTCTTCAACGACATCAAGGACGTGAAGAAGGCGGAGTAGGTAGGCATTGTCGTCCCGGGCGACCAAAGGGAGACCCGGGACCCATAGCCACCGTGCCAACGAGAAGTCACAGCGTATGGGGCCCCGCTTCGCGGGACGACAATGAGGGCGGCTAATTCACCTTCACATCCGCCGCCTTGATCACGGGGCCCCAGCGGTCGATTTCGCCGTCGATGCGGGCGCGGAACTGCTCCGGCGTCGAGCCGACAGGCGCCATCAGCTGCAGCGCCAGCTTGTCCTTCACTTCGGGCATCTTGATGATGGCGACGACATCCTTGTTGATGGCGTCGACGATCGGCTTCGGCGTGCCGCCCGGCGCAATCAGACCCATCCAGGCATCGGCGTCGACGTCGATGCCGCTTTCCTTCAGCGTCGGCAAATCGGGGATGTAAGGCGAGCGCTCGGCTGTCGAGACCGCCAGCGCCTTCACCTTGCCTTCCTTGGCTTGCGACATCACCGCGATCGCCGGCAGGCAGGCCATCTGCGCATCGTTGCGGATGACGGCGAGCACGGCTTCGGGCGACGACTTGTACGGGATGTGCACGAGCTTGGTGCCGGACTTGATCGCCACCGCTTCCATGGCCAGGTGCGACAGCGAACCGTTGCCGATCGAGGAGAAGTTGTATTTGCCCGGATTGGCCTTCATCAGCGCGACGAGGTCCTTTACCGAGTTGACGCCGAGGTCGTTCGACACCGCGAGCACGCTCGGCTGGGTGATGAGCTGCGTCACCGCGGCGATGTCCTTCTTCGGATCGTAGGGCAGCGACGAGAACAGCAGCGTGTTGATCGCCAGCGGACCGCCAATCGACACGCCGATGGTTGAGCCATCCGGGGTTGCCTTGGCGACGGTGTCGGTGCCCGTGTTGCCGCCGGCGCCGGCCTTGTTCTCGACGATGAAGGTCGAGTTCGGATACTGCTTGCCGAGTTGCTCGGCGATCATGCGGGCGACGATGTCGGGCGTCGAGCCGGGACCGAACGGCGCGATGATGCGCACGTTTTTCGGCGGCCAGGCGGTTTGCGCCTGAGCGGGCAGGGCCAATGCCGCCACCGTCAGCAGGCTGAGCGCGAACTTCCTCAACATCAGTGTCTCCTCCGGTTTTTATCTCAAGCGGTGTCGCGGCCGAGATTGACGCCGTCGCGCTCGAGGACTTTCTGCAAGCTCGTGACGGCAATATCGGCAATCTTGGCATTGCCGGCAATGCCGGTATGGCCGGCAAGGGCAAGATGCGCGGCGGTGCCGGCGGCCTGACCCATGACGAAACAGCCGCCGGAGACGCGCGCCGCCGACTGGCCCTCATGGGTCATGGAGGCGCAGCGGCCGGCGACCGTCAGGTTGTCGAAGGCGCGACCTTGCGCATCGACCGGCAGCAGCATGCGGAAGGGCAGGTGGTTGAAGCCGCGCGATGCCGGGATATCCGGCCAGCGCCAGATCACATCGCCGGCGGCGTGGTTCTCGATCGGCCAGCCATTGACGCCGATCGTGTCGTCGAAGCTGGCGCAGCTGAGCACGTCGTCGGCGGTGAGCTGGTAACGGCCATTGATGCGCCGGGTCTCGCGCACGCCGAGCTGCGGCGGGATGTCGACGACATAGGCGTTGGCAAAGCCCGGCGCCTCGCGGCGCAGGAACTCGAAGAATTCGATGGCTTGCTTGCGGCCCTCGATCTCGCCGGCGGAGAGTTCGACGGCGTCGGTGGCATCGACGGCGCGGCCGGAAGCGTTCTTCACCTGGGTGACGTTCACCCGCCATTCGCTGGTGTGCTTCATCGGCCGCACGATGGCGCCCTTGCGCGGAAATTTGACGCCGCGCTTCTCGGCCGCGTCCATCAGCGCCGGAATGCTGCGCCAGGCGTCGCCGGCGGCATCGGCGTCGACATTGTTCACGCGGAACATCATGGTCGGGTAGAGCGTGTTGCCGTGCTCATCGCCTTTCTCGAAGGCGGCGCCGGCGAACACAGCGAGATCGCCGTCGCCCGAGCAGTCGATGAACGACCGCGCCAGCACCGCGCCGCGCCCGGATTTGTCCTCGATCAGCAGCGCCTTGATGCGCGTCTCGCTCTCCATGACGACGCCGACCGCGAGCGTGTGGAAGCGGATATCGACCTTGTGCGCGAGCAGCAGGTCGTCCGCCGCGCATTTGAATGCCGCGGTGTCGTAGGCCTGCGCCATGATCTTGCCGAGCACCATATGCGGCGCGTTGAGCCCGCCGAGCCGATCGATGCGCGCCAAAAGATCGTCGGCGACGCCATGCACGACCTGTTTGATGTCGCCATGTACGTTCGCGTGGAGCCCGCAGAAATTGGTGACACCCGCCGCGGTGCCCATGCCGCCGAGAAAGCCGTAGCGTTCGATCAGCAGCACGCGGCGCCCATGCTGGCCCGCGGCCGCCGCTGCGGCGATGCCGGCCGGTCCACCGCCGAGCACCACGACGTCGTAGTCGCCGATCACCGGCGTCTGGCGGGCCGGTTCGGTGATGGTGGAAGAGCTTGCGGGCATTGGCGGATTTCCGGCGTTTGCAGTGCGGCAAACGGCTTGCATTGCAAGCCGTCATCGCCTCTACTGCGCCGCCAATGGCGGCGTCAACGGCGCATGACAAACGACGACGGTTAGCGGGTGGAAGCGATGAGCCATAGTCTGGGCTTGATTGTCCTCATTGCCGGACTCGCGGTCTTTCACGCCTCGCATCTGTTCGTCACCAAGCGAGAGGCGCGCGCGGCGGCGATCGAGCGGCTCGGCATGAACGGCTATCGCATCGTCTTCTCGCTGGTGTCGCTCGCGGGCCTCGCGCTGATCGTCTGGGGTTTCGCCGAATACCGCGCCACCGGCTGGATCGACGTCTGGCATCCGCCGGTCTTCATGCGCCACATCGCGTTGCTTCTGATGCTGTTTGCGTCGATCTTCTTCGTCGCCACCTACATCCCGAGTCACATGAAGACGTGGCTCAAGCATCCGATGCTCACCAGCATCAAGACGTGGTCGCTGGCGCATCTCATCGCCAATGGCGATCTCGGCTCGATCCTGCTGTTCGGCTCGTTTCTGGCCTGGGGTGTGATGGCGCGCATCGCCGCCAAGGAGCGCGGCGACACCGGTTCCGTTACGGCGCCGTCGGGTTTCCGCAACGACGTCACGGTCATCGTGTTCGGGCTCGCGCTCTATGTCGCGCTGGCGCTCTATTTCCATCCGTACGTCATCGGCGTGCCAGTCTTTTCTAGATAGAGCGTTTACGCGATAACTGCCCGGGAGACTAACAGTGTCGGTACAGGAACAGATCAAGCGCTTCACCGCGCCCGATATCCGCGCGCGCAAGGGCGGCGAGCCCATCGTCATGCTGACGTCGTATCACGCGCACACGGCGCGGCTGGCCGACAAATATTGCGACGTCATTCTTGTCGGCGACTCGCTCGGCATGGTGATGCACGGTCTCGAGACCACCGTGCCGGTGACGCTCGACATGATGATCCTGCAAGGTCATGCGGTGATGCGCGGCTCCTCGCGCGCGCTGGTCGTGGTCGACATGCCGTTCGGCTCCTACGAGGCGTCCAAGGAGCAGGCCTTCATGAGCGCGGCGCGCGTCATGAAGGAAACCGGTTGCGGCGCCATCAAGATGGAAGGCGGCGCGCGCATGGCGGATACCATCCGCTTCCTCACCGAGCGTGGCGTGCCGGTGATGGCGCATGTCGGCCTGACGCCGCAGTCGATCAACACCATCGGCTCCTTCCGCGCGCAAGGGCGCGACGAGAGCGACTGGACGCCGATCGAGCACGATGCGCTGGCGGTGGCCGAGGCCGGCGCCTTCTCCGTGGTGCTGGAAGCGATCGCCGAGCCGCTGGCGGCCAAGATCACCAAGGCGGTGGCGATCCCGACCATCGGCATCGGCGCCTCGGTCACCTGCGACGGCCAGGTGCTGGTGATGGAGGACATGCTGGGCCTGACGCCGCGGGTGCCGAAATTCGTCAAGCGCTTCGGCGATCTCGGCCCCGGCATCGAGAAGGCTATGGCGGATTACGCCGCCGAGGTGCGGGCGCGGACCTTCCCGGCGCCCGAGCACACCTATCCGATGAAGAAGAAGTAGGAGCGGGCGGGGCCCGTAGCCCGGCTGAGCACAGCGAAATCCGGGATCTGCTACCCCGCCTTCCGCTTCGCTTCATGCGGGCTACGGCTCCTGGGCCCCTTGGTCGGCCTAACCCCCTGAATCTTAACGCTTGTCCGGGGCGCTTTTTGCCTTGCGGCCGCCATACCGCTAGGTTACGCCGCTTGCGCCCGGACCGGGGTTGGGGCGGGTTTTGAAGGTGCGGGGAGCCATTCGTGGCCGATATTTTCAACGAAGTTGACGAGGAAGTCCGGCGCGAGCGCCTCAAGGTGTTCTGGGACCGGTACAGCATTTTCGTCATCGCTGCGGCCGTGCTCATTGTCGCCGGCATCGGCGGTTGGCGCGCCTACGAATATTATGTTGCCCAGAAGGCCGCCGCCGCTGGCGCGATCTTCGAGGAAGGCGTTGCCCTGAGTGAGCAGGGCAAGCATCTCGAAGCCGAGAAGGCCTTCGCCAAGGTCGTTGCCGAGGCGCCGAAGGGCTATGCGGCGCTCGCCCGGTTCCGCGCCGCAGCCGAACTCGCCGCAGTCACCCCCGACAAGCCGGAGCAGGCCGTGAACGCCTATAGCGCGATCGCCGCGGACGGGTCCCTGGGGCCGCTCTGGCAGGATATTGCCGCGCTGCGCGCTGGGCTGTTGCTGGTCGATACCGCGCCATTTGCCGATCTTCGCGCCCGGCTGGAGCCGATCACTGCGGCGGGCCGTCCTTATCGGCATAGCGCGCGCGAATTGCTGGCGTTGTCTGCATTCCGTGCCAACAATGTCTCCGAGGCCAAACGCTATATCGACATGATGACCGCCGACGCCGAAACGCCGCCGGGCTCGCGCCAACGCATCGAAGTGCTGTCGGCGCTCATTGCCGGCGAAGGCAAGGCCGCCGCCGAAAAGGCCGGCGACGACAAGAAAGGTTGAGGATGCGTCGTCTGCCCCGCATCGCGTTATTGTCTCTGCTGGTGCTCGCCGCGCCGGCCTTGTCCGGCTGCGCCAATTTCGATCCCGATAGCCTCGACATCTTCGGGCTGAACGAAAAGAAGAAGCTGCCTGGCGAGCGCAGGGACCTGTTCCCCGAGGGCGTGCCGGGCGTGAGCCAGGGCATTCCGCCGGAATACCGGATGGGCGCCCAGCCGGCGGCCGACGCCGCGCCGGCGATTCCCGCCGAACCTCAGGCCGCTCCGCAGCAGGCCGCAACCGCGCCGGTTCAGCAGGAAGCGCCGAAGGCGAAGCCGAAACCGCGTACCGTCAAGCGCGCGGCGCCGAAGCCGGCGGCTACGGCGGCGGCGCCGGTGACACCGGTCCAATCGCAGTCGGCTCCGGCGGCGCAGACGACGCAGCAGCAGGCACCCGCATCGGGCTGGCCGGCTCCCGCGCAGGGCACGACCTCGTCTTCGGGCAGCTCTGCATGGCCAGCGCCGCAGCCGTCCGGTACGTTCCAGCGCTAGAATCAGCGGCCTATAGCGGACCGCGCGACGCGCGAAACGGCACATCATGACTTTCACCGTCGCCATTGTCGGCCGGCCCAATGTCGGCAAATCGACTCTGTTCAACCGGCTGGTCGGCCGCCGCGTCGCGCTGGTCGATGACCAGCCGGGAGTGACGCGCGACCGCCGCGAAGGCGAAGCGCGGCTCGGCGATCTCGATTTCACCGTGATCGACACCGCCGGTTTCGAGCAGGCCGGCGCGGAGACCTTGCCCGGCCGGATGCGGGCACAGACCGAAACCGCGATCGCGCAGGCCGACGCCGTGTTCTTTGTCATGGATGCGCGCGCCGGCGTGCTGCCGGACGATCGCGCTTTCGCGGCGCTGGTGCGCAAATCCGGCAAGCCGGCGGTGCTGGTCGTCAACAAGATGGAAGGCCGGGCCGGTGAATCTGGCCGGCTGGAAGCCTATTCGCTGGGCCTCGGCGAGCCGGTGCCGCTGTCGGCCGAGCACAATGAAGGTCTGCCCGATCTCTACGACGCTTTGCGCAAGGCCTTGCCGGACAAGACCGCCGAGGCGATCGAGAAGGCGGACGACGAACGCCCGCATCCGATCCGCGTCGCCATTGTCGGCCGGCCCAATGCCGGCAAATCGACGCTCATCAATCGCCTGATCGGCGAAGAACGGCTGCTGACCTCGCCGGAAGCGGGCACGACGCGCGATTCCATCGCGGTCGATCTCGAATGGCACGGCCACCAGTTCCGTCTGCACGACACCGCGGGTCTGCGCCGCCGTTCGCGCATCGAGGAGAAGATCGAGAAGCTGTCGGTCGGCGAGACGCTCAACGCCGTGCGCTTCGCCGAAGTCGTCGTGGTGCTGCTCGATGTCGACAACGCCTTCGAGGAGCAGGACCAGAAGATCGCTGATCTGATCGAGAGCGAAGGCCGCGCGGTGGTGATCGCGGTCAACAAGTGGGACCTCAAGACGCGCGCGCCCGGCGATATTTCGAAGCTGCGCGAACAGGCCCGTGAGAAGCTCACACAGTTGCCCAAGGTGCCGCTGGTCGCGGTGTCCGCGCTGACTGGCGAGGGGCTCGACCGCCTGATGCAGGCGATCATCGATGCCCATGCGGTGTGGAACCGGCGCATTCCGACCAGCGCGCTCAATCGCTGGTTCGAGGACGCGACCTCCGCGCATCCGCCGCCGGCGGTGTCCGGCCGCAGGCTGCGGCTCAACTACATCACGCAGGTGACATCGCGGCCGCCGACCTTCGTCGTGTTCTGCACGCGCGCTGACGCGGTGCCCGATGCCTACAAGCGCTATCTCGTCAATTCATTGCGCGAGGCATTCGAACTGCCCGGCACGCCGATCCGGCTGATGCTGCGCGAGAAGGCCAACCCCTATGAGGGGAAGGCGAGAAGGAAGAATTAGAATTTCGCGCCGCCGTCATCATCCGCGAAAGCGGATGATCCAGTAATCGCTGGCGCAGCGATTGATCCGAGGCGCCGTAGTCGGCCAAAGGCCAAGCGTTTAGGCGGAAGCTGCTGCTAACCCTTCGGCGGAACGCCGCTGCATTTGGCGATCTCCTGATGCCGGAGGCTATTCTTCATGCCACCCGCAGGAACGGCGCCGTAGGAGGCGATGCAGCACGATTTCTTGTAGCCCAATCCCGTGCAGACCTTAACCTGGGCCTCCAATTCCTTGCTCATTTTCTGAGCTAAGGCGGCAGAAGGGAGGGAGAGCGCGAGACACGCTACCGAGAACGTAACCAACTTCATCTTTGCCCCCGAATTGGCAGTTGCTTTAGCTGACCGGTTAATTTTTGTGGGTTGTTTGAAAAAGTTTGCATGAGTGTTGTTTGTATTGCAAGTTTTAAGTCTTGTTCTGCGCGCGCGCCGATGACGCGCCCGACGCCTACAAGCGCTATCTCGTCAACTCATTGCGCGAGGCATTCGAACTGCCCGGCACGCCGATCCGGCTGATGCTGCGCGAGAAGGCCAACCCCTATGAGGGGAAGGCGAGAAGGAAGAATTGATGCGCGGCGAAATGACAGAGACCTGTCATTATCCGCGAAAGCGGATGATCCAGTAATCGCTATCGCAGCGATTTATCCGATGCGGCTGCGTTTACTGGATGCCCGCTTTCGCGGGCATGACGGCGCTACTTATTCCGGCGCCTTGAATGCCAGAAATTTCCCCGCGCGATAATCATAGACCTTGCTGCTCTCGGCGCAGTCCGGCAGGCACAGCGGCAGGATCGCCTGCGCGACTTCTTCCGGCGGCGGCAGTGTGTCCGGGTCGACGCCCGGCCAGCCCGAGGCGTGCATGCGCGTGCGTGTCGGACCCGGGCTGAACAGATTGACGCGGACATTGGTGGTCGCCGTTTCGGCGGCGTAGCTGCGGGCGAGTTCGTTGAGCGCCGCCTTGCTAGATCCGTAGACACCGGTATAGGCGCGGCCGGCCCAGGCGAGGCCCGAGGTGACGAACACCGCGCGGCCCGCCGGCGCCGCGCGCAGCAGCGGGTCCATGGTGCGGATCAGTTGCCAGTTCGCCTTTACATTGACGGCGAAGATGTTGTCGAAGTCCTTCGGCTCGGCATGCGCCAGCGGCGACAGCACGCCGAGAATGCCGGCATTGCCGACCATGACGTCGAGGCGGCCGTAACGGTCGTTGAGCGCCAGCGCGAGCCGGGCGATGCCGTCCATGTCCTTGACGTCGACCGGGACGAGGGTGGCGCTGCCGCCGGCGGCCTTGATCCTGTCGTCGAGCTCTTCGAGCCCGCCGACGGTGCGCGCCACCGCGATGACATGCGCGCCGGCTTCCGCCAGCTGCAACGCGACCGCCGCGCCGATGCCGCGCGAGGCGCCGGTGACGAGGGCGATCCTGTCGGTGAGGGGCTTGGTATTCAGGGTCAAATCGCCTCCGCCAGCAGCGAGAGCTGGCGCGGGCCGGCGTCCTGCTGGCCGAGATCGGTCAGCGGCGTCGGATAATCGCCGGTGAAGCAGTGGTCGGTGAATTGCGGGCGGGCATTGTCGCGGCCGGGCAGGCCCATGGCGCGGTAGATGCCGTCAACAGAGAGGAAAGCGAGGCTATCGGCGCCGATGAACTGGCGCATGCTTTCGAGGTCATGCGTCGCCGCGAGCAGCTTCTCGGCGTCCGGCGTGTCGATGCCGTAATAGTCCGGATGCTTGATCGGCGGCGAGGAGATGCGGAAGTGCACTTCCCTGGCGCCAGCGTCGCGCATCATCTGCACGATCTTGCGCGAGGTGGTGCCGCGCACGATGGAGTCGTCCACCAGCACGATGCGCTTGCCGGAGACGACGGCGCGGTTCGCGGAGTGCTTCATGCGCACGCCCTGATCGCGGATCGCTTGGGTCGGCTGGATGAAGGTGCGGCCGACATAGTGGTTGCGGATGATGCCGAGCTCGTAGGGGATGCCGCTTTCCTGCGAGAAGCCGAGCGCGGCGGGCACGCCGGAATCCGGCACCGGCACGACGACGTCGGCGGCGGTGCCCGATTCACGGGCAAGTTCGGCGCCCATGGCCTTGCGCACATTGTAAACGTGGCGGCCGCCGACGATGGAGTCGGGGCGGGCGAAGTAGATGTATTCGAAGATGCAGGGCCGCGCCGGCTGCGGCGGGAACGGCTTGTGCGACTGCGCGCCTTCGTCGTCGAAGATCACGACTTCGCCGGGCTCGACGTCGCGCACATATTCGGCGCCGATGATGTCGAGCGCGCAGGTTTCCGAGGCGAGGATCGGGCAGCCGTCGAGCTTGCCGATGACCAGCGGGCGGATGCCGAGCGGATCGCGGGCGCCGACCAGCTTCTTGTTGGTCATGCCGACGAAGGCATAGGCGCCCTCGAGCTGGCGTAGGCCCTCGATGAAGCGGTCGACGAAACGGTTGCGGCGGGCGCGGGCGACGAGGTGCAGGATGACCTCGGTGTCGCTGGTCGACTGCATCATGGCGCCGTCGCGGACGAGCTGGCGGCGCATGGTCAGAGCGTTGGTGAGGTTGCCGTTGTGGCAGACGGCGAAGCCGCCGCCGTCCAGTTCGGCGAACAGCGGCTGCACGTTGCGCAGGATGGTCTCGCCGGTCGTCGAGTAGCGCACGTGGCCGATGGAGACATTGCCCGGCAGGCGATCAATGACGTCACGCTTGGAGAAGGTATCGCCGACGAGGCCGAGGCGGCGTTCGGAGTGGAAGCGCTTGCCGTCGAAGGAGACGATGCCGGCGGCTTCCTGGCCGCGGTGCTGGAGCGCGTGCAGGCCGAGCGCGGTGATGGCGGCGGCGTCGGGATGGCCGAAGATGCCGAAGACGCCGCATTCCTCGCGTAGCCGGTCGGCGTAAAGATCGAGGTCCTGCTCCGGTTTCTGCGGCTCGACCGCACCGCCCCCGGAGACCTGGTCGTGCGTCTGTTCTGGCATTAGCGGGTTCCCAGTTTGGGGTCGTGCTGCCACACCGCAGCCACACGCAAAGTTGCGCCTAGTTCCGAACGGCGCTCCGGCGCGCCTTCAGGAGCGCCTTCTTCGGCCGGCTTCGGCCGCTTCAGCTTCTGTAAGATGGTGCTTTCGGGGTCATCCGGCAACATGCCCTTGAGCCAATCCCCCGTGCTCTTGAGCACGACTTTCGACTTGGCGCCGCTGATCCAGGCCGGCTGGCTGCGATCGGGCACCAGCCAGTCGAAAAACAGGTAGGCGACCACCACAATCAGCAGGCCGCGGCCGAGGCCGAACAGGAAACCGAGCGTGCGGTCGAGGGCGCCGACGCGGCTGTCGAGAACCAGGTCCGATATCCGGACGGTAATGATCGAGACGATGAGCAAAGTCGCCACAAAGATGACGCCGATGGTCACGGCGGTGGCGACCGTGTTGCTGGAGAAGTAGCCCTGCGCGATCGGCAGCGCCCGGGAGAAGGTGTAGAGCGTGACCAGCGCGGCGATGGCCCAGGCCGCGATCGAGAGGATCTCGCGCATGAACCCGCGGATCATCGCGAGCAGCCCCGAAATCAGCATTACGACCAGAAGCAGGATGTCGAGCAGGGTGACCGGCATGCCAGGCTTTTCCAAGCGCTCCGCGAATTGGCGTTGGCGCGGCCCCTTGCGACGGGCGGCCGGCACGGCGAATCCAAAAGCGACGTTGTCCCAGCCTGTCTTGGCGGCTCACGGGCAGGGCGTCAACATCGGTTCCAAAGCGTTATCGGTTCCGAGCGCTTTGTCGCTTCAAGTGCTTAAAGGCAGGCTCTTTTTGGCCCCGGCCCGGACGCGCTCCGGCCGACCTTGCGCGCGCCTTCTATAGCGGGGCGTCACCCAGCCGTCATCCGTCTTTTCGGCGTGGCTCCGAGACTGGGCGGGGTTTTCCCAATGCCGCGATATCCGCCACCAAGCTGGCGAGGGCGCCGACACCCGACATCTTCAGGGCCGGATCGCCGGCCTCGCCGCGGGCGGCCTCCGGCATGACGGCGCGGGCAAAACCCAGCTTGGCGGCTTCCTTGAGGCGCGCAGGACTGTGGCTGACCGGGCGGATCGCGCCGGACAGCGACACCTCGCCGAAATAGACGGCATCCGCCGGCAGTGGCGAATTGGCGAGCGAGGAGATCAGCGCGGCGGCCGCGGCGAGATCGGCCGCCGGCTCGTTGATGCGCATGCCGCCGGCGACGTTGAGATAGACGTCGTAGCCGCCCAGCTTGACGCCGCAATGCGCCTCCAGCACCGCCAGCACCATGGCGAGCCGGCTGGAATCCCAGCCGACCACGGCGCGGCGCGGCGTGCCGAGTGAAGTCGGCGCCACCAAAGCCTGGATTTCCACGAGCAGCGGCCGCGTGCCTTCCATGCCGGCGAACACGGCGGTGCCGGGCGAGCCGAGATCGCGCTCCGACAGGAACAGTTCCGACGGATTGGAGACTTCGCGCAGGCCCGAGCCGGTCATTTCGAACACGCCGATCTCGTCGGTGGGGCCGAAGCGGTTCTTCACGGCGCGCAGGATGCGGAACTGGTGCGAGCCTTCGCCCTCGAAGGACAGCACCGCATCGACCATGTGCTCGACGACGCGCGGGCCGGCGATCTGGCCGTCCTTGGTGACATGGCCGACCAGGATCACCGCCGCGCCGGAGCGCTTGGCGAAGCGGATCAGCGTCTGCGCCGCGCCGCGGACCTGCGTCACGGTGCCGGGCGCGCTTTCCACCGCGTCGGTCCACATGGTCTGGATGGAGTCGATGATGATCAGCCGCGGCACCTTGCCTTCGGACAAGGTAGCGATGATGTCCTCGACCGAGGTCTCGGAAGCGAGTTCGACCGGCGCGTCGGACAGGCCGAGGCGCTCGGCGCGCAGCCGTACCTGGGCGGCGGCTTCTTCGCCGGAAATGTAGACGGCGCGGTGGCCGGCGCGGGCGAGCGCGGCGCTGGCCTGGATCAGCAGCGTCGATTTGCCGATGCCGGGATCGCCGGCCATCAGGATCACCGAGCCGCGGACGAAACCGCCGCCGGTGACGCGGTCGAGTTCGGACAGGCCGGAAGCCAGGCGCGGGGCGTCCTTGGCCTCGCCGGTCAAAGGCTCGAGCTTGAACAGGCGGCCCTTGGCCGGCTTGCGCGGGCCGACCGGCTTGTCGCCGCCTTCCTCGGTCAGCGAGTTCCATTCGCCGCAGGCCTCGCAGCGGCCCTGCCAGCGTGAGGCCGCGGCGCCGCAGTTCTGGCAGACAAAGGCGAGATGGCGCTTGGACATAGACGGAGTCGTCCCCGGAATGGTCCCGGCAGGCTAAGGCCTGCATGAGAACATTACAAGAACATTCTTTTAAAAAGTCTGAAGCCGCAAAGTCGCGAATGCAGGTGGCGATAGCATCCCAGCCGTTACTTATCCAACTAATCGGCCACCTTGAGCGACATGCTCAGCCACTGTCTTTTGCCACCGACTTATATGTTTACGCAGAGATCCCTGCCTGACGCTGAGTTGGTCATACTCAAGCCTCGTCGGATCATTGAGTATTGCGTAAATGGCATTGGCGTTTTGATTGTAGTTATTTTGCAAACGAGCGATGGGGACCCTCAGTGGTTTTTCGCTCGGCGGGCGCCTGCCATAAATTTCAAGCAGGCCTTTCTCGGCATCGATAAATAGTGCGTTAATGTGATAACCAATTCGTCCGGCCGGGCCACCCATGTCTAGAGTATCAGCGGCCCTCGTTTGTTCATAGGCGCGTGAAGCAGCTTCCGGAAGCAAAATCAGGATGCCGCCATTTAGCCAGTTCTGCAGCAACGGCCACAGCAGGACTGCTAAAGTCGCCGCCGCTAACAACAAAAAAGCTGACCGGGCTAAGATTCCCGGGTCGAACCCGAGAATCATAGCAGCCCACTTATCCGGCCCAAACCCAAGGCCGATGCACACAGCAATAAACAGCGTTGCTAAGACTTTTCCGGCGAACGCAGCTAGCGCGACCTTGCCCATGGACGGTTACCTAACCCGATACACCCGGTGATATCGCCGCCCAAGGCTGGTGAGCACCTCGTAGGCGATGGTGCCGGCGCCGCGGGCGACTTCGTCGAGGGTGAGGTCGTCGCCGATCAGGGTCACCATGTCGCCGCGGCGCACCGCGCCTTCGGGCAGGTCGGATACATCCACCGTGGACAGGTCCATCGAGACGCGGCCGGCGAGCGGGCAGAGCTTGCCGGCGACCAGCGCCGCGCCCCCGGGAATTTCATCGGTCGAGCCGGAGTCGCGCCGGATGCCGTCGGCATAGCCCGCGGCGATCACGGCGATGCGCGTCGCGCGCCTTGCGGTCCAGGCGGCGTTGTAGCCGACGGTTTCGCCGCGCGTCACGCTGCGTACCTGAAGAACGCGCACTTTGAGATCGACCACCGGCCGCATCGGGTTCGGCTTGCCCGGCGTCGGATTGACACCGTAGAGCGCCACGCCCGGCCGCACCACGTCGCAATGCGCGGCGTCGCCGAGGAAGATGCCGGACGAATTCGACAGCGAGGCGGGAATGCCGCGATAGAGCAGGCGCACTTCACGGAACAGCTTGATCTGCTTTTCGTTGAGCGCGTTGTCGGTCTCTTCGGCGCAGGCGAAGTGACTCATCAAGAGATGAATGCCGTGGTTTTCGGCGCGGATGCGATGCGCGAGCGCGGCGGCTTCGTTGATCGACACGCCGAGCCGGTTCATGCCGGTGTCGACATGGAGCGCCGCGCCACCGCGCCAGCCGGAGGCGGCGCAGTAGGCGTCCCATTCGGCGAGTTCGACCGTCGAACTGATCACGGGCTTCGCCTTGAGCACCGAGAACTCAGGCCCTGTGTCGGGCATCACGCCGTTGAGCACATAGATCGCAGCGTCTGGCGCGGCGGCGCGGACGCGGCGCGCTTCGGAGAGATCGGCGACGAAGAAGGTCTTGCAGCCCTCCTTGGCCAGCGCGTGCACGACCGGCTCGATGCCGAGGCCATAGGCATTGGCCTTGACCACAGCGGCGCATTCGGCCGGGGTGGCGCGGCGGCGCAAGGTCTGCCAGTTGGCGGTGAGCGCGCCGAGGTCGATGGTCAGGGTGCCGCCGGCCTGCGCCGCGGGCGGGCCGTCCTTCTCGACGATGCCGGTATCGACCGGCGGGGCGGTTTCGATGAGATCGATCGTGGCCATGTTCAAGGTTTAACGGTCCCGGTGCGCCGCGTCCATGTCGCTACCGGCCGATTTCAGTCATGCAATTGTGGCTGCTTCCGGGGCGGGGCGGCCGCGGATCATGTCGGATGCCTTGTCGGCAATCATCAACGTCGAGGCGTTGAGATTGGCCGAGATCATGCGCGGCATGATCGAGGCATCGACGATGCGCAGGGCCTCGAGGCCATGGACGCGCAGCGTGTCATCCACCACCGCCATCTTGTCGGTCGAGGGCCCCATGCGGCAGGTGCAGCCGGGGTGGAACGTGGTCTGGCCGCGCATGGTCGCGGCATGGAGGAATTCATCGTCGCTCTGCACGTTCGGGCCGGGGAAATCCTCGTAGTCGTAATAAGGCTGCATCGGCACCGAGGAGAGCAGACGGCGCGCCAGCTTCATGCCGGCAATGGTGACGCGGCGGTCGAGTTCGTGGCCGAGATAATTGGTCTGGATCGCCGGCGGCTCGAAGGGATCGCTGGAGCGAATGCGGACATGGCCGCGCGCTTCCGGCCGCTGCTGCCATGACGCAACCGACACGCCGGGCTCGCGCTCGAGCTTGCCCTGTTCACCTTCCATGTAGCTCGCCGGCGTGAAGGTGAGTTGCAGATCGGAGGTCTCGGCGGTCTCGCCCGAGTGCCAGAAGCAGTAAACGAGCGTCGGCGACAGCGCGAGAATGCCGCGGCGATTGACGGCCCAGTTCAGCGCTTCCATCGCCAGACTGAGGCCGCGGGCGCGCTGGTTGATGGTCTTGATGTTCTTGACGCGCGCCACCGAGCGCGGCGCGTAATGGTCCTGCAAACCTTCGCCGACGCCGGGCAAAGCGTGCTTCACGGCGATGCCGCGCGACGCCAGCAGCTCGGCCGGGCCGATGCCGGACAGTTGCAGCAGCTGCGGCGAATTGTACGAGCCGCCGGACAGGATCACCTCGCGGCGGGCGCGCACTTCCTTCGTCTCGCCGCCACGGCCGCCGATCGTGTAGCGAATGCCGGTGGCGCGCTTGCCGTCGAGAACGATCTCCGTCGCATGCGCATGGGTGCGCACGGTGACATTGCCGCGCTTCAAGGCCGGGTGCAGGAAGGCGATGGCAGCGCTGATGCGGCGGCCGTTATGGATGGTGCGCTGGGCGTAGGACACGCCTTCCTGGATCGCGCCGTTGTAATCGGGGTTGCGCGGGATGCCGAGGCTGACGGCGCCGTCGATAAAGGCGTCGCACAACGGATCGCGCCAGTCGATATCGGTGACGGTCAGTTCGCCGTCGCGGCCGTGATAGGCGTCGTCGCCATTGCCGATGCGGCGCTCCATGCGCCTGAAGTAGGGCAGCACGTCGGCATAGCCCCAGCCGCGATTGCCGTATTGTGCCCATGTATCGAAGTCATTGCGCTGGCCGCGATTATAGATGTGGCCGTTGATCGAGGACGAGCCGCCCAAAGTCTTGCCGCGCGGCGAGAAGATGCGCCGGCCATTGGTGTAGTCGCCGGGCTCCTGCGCGTAACACCAGTTGATGCGCGTGTTGTAGAAGGTCTTGATGAAGCCGGCGGGGATATGAATGTAGGGGTGCCAGTCGGCGGGGCCGGCCTCGAGCACGCAGATGCTGGCATTGCGGTCTTCGCTCAGCCGGTTGGCCAGCACGCAGCCGGCGCTTCCGGCGCCGACAATCACGTAATCGAACGTGTCCATTTCCATCCCAGGTTTTTTGTTGCCGGGATGCTAGCGCCGCAGGCGGCGGTGGGGAAGGGGATCGGACGTCTGTAGCCCGGATGGAGCGCAGCGAAATCCGGGAATGCTTATCCCCGCATTACGCTTCGCTTCATGCGGGCTACGAAGCGCTTACTCCATCCGCTCGGGTAGATGATCGGCCGGGGCGAGCGAGAAGAACTTGGTGATCGAGCCATCGAAGCCGAGTTCGACGGTGCCGGTGGGCCCGTGACGCTGCTTGCCGATGATGACTTCGGCCTTGCCGCCGACCTTGTCGCCTTCCGCCATCCAGGCCGCGAACTTCTCGCGGTCGCTTTCCAGCGGCTTGCGCATGACGTGGTAATATTCTTCGCGGTACACGAACAGCACGACGTCGGCGTCCTGCTCGATCGAGCCCGATTCACGCAAGTCCGAGAGCTGCGGGCGCTTGTCCTCGCGGCTTTCGACCTGACGCGAGAGCTGCGACAGCGCGATCACCGGCACCTGAAGCTCCTTGGCGAGCGCCTTGAGCTTGGTGGTGATCTCGGTGATTTCCTGCACGCGGTTCTCGCTCGAGCGCTTCGACGAGCCGGTGAGCAACTGAAGATAGTCGATGATCAGGAGGTCGAGGCCGCGCTGGCGCTTGAGGCGCCGCGCCCGCGCCGACAGTTGCGCGATCGACAGGCCGCCGGTTTCGTCGATGAAGAACGGGATGTTCTGCATCTCGATCGAGGCATCCTTGATGCGCTCGAAGTCGGCTTCGCCGATCGAGCCGCGGCGGATCTGGTTCGACGGGATGCCGGTCTGCTCGGCGATGATACGGGTGGCGAGCTGTTCGGCCGACATTTCCAGCGAGAAGAAGCCGACCACGCCGCCATTGACCGCCTTCATGTGGCCGTCGGGTTTGACCTCGCCGACATAGGCCTTGGCGATGTTGTAGCCGACATTGGTGGCGAGCGACGACTTGCCCATGCCGGGACGGCCGGCGAGCACGATCAAGTCGGACGGCTGCAGACCGCCCATCATGCGGTCGAGATCGGCGAGCCCGGTGGCGATGCCGGAGAGCTTGCCGTCGCGCTGATAGGCATGGGCCGCCATGTCGACGGCGGTGGTGAGCGCCTGGCCGAAGCGCTGGAAGCCGCCGTCATAGCGGCCGACCTCGGCGAGTTCGAACAGCTTGCGTTCGGCGTCCTCGATCTGGGCGCGCGGCGCGAAATCGACCGGCGCGTCATAGGCGACGTTGACCATGTCCTCGCCGACCTTGATGAGGTCGCGGCGGATCGAGAGGTCGTAGATGGTGCGGCCGTAGTCCTCGGCGTTGATGATCGTGGTCGCCTCGGCGGCGAGGCGGGCGAGGTACTGGCTCAGCGTCAGGCCGCCGATGACGATCGAGGAATCGAGGAAGGTCTTGGCGGTGACCGGGGTCGCCACCTTGCCGGCGCGGATCAGATCACCGGCGATCTGGTAGATCTGGACGTGGATCGGCTCGAAGAAGTGCTCGGGCTTGAGGAAGTCGGAGACGCGGTAGAAGGCTTCGTTGTTGATCAGAATCGCGCCCAGCAGCGCCTGCTCCGCCTCGATGTTGTGCGGTGCAGTGCGGTAGAGCGGGTCCGGTTCTTTGCCGAGCGGGGCAGCGACCGGTTTGCGGAGGACTGATTCGACGGGGGCCATAAGTTTGCGTGCGGCGCTTGTGCGGCAATATTTTGTTCATGATTGCTTAACCACCGCAGCGGGGCGGCGCGATGGCCCGTTTGCTTTAGTCCCACTGTCCACAGACTCACAGGACGCGCAAAAAAAGCGGCTTTGGTTTCGCGCCCATGTGTGTCGCAACGAAAACGGCCGGGTTCATTTTTCCCGGCCTTGAATTCGTTCGGCAATTCGCGAGCGCTACTCGCCGGCGAGACGCAACGGTATCTGGCGCTTGTCTTCCAGGAGCCACAGGCGCTGTTCCTCGCGCATGATGTAGTCGCGCGTGACCGGCACCACGTCCTGCCGCTTGGTGAGCTGGATCTGGAACACATACATGTTCTGCTCGCGGAACGACATCTCGGAGGCGGCGAGGTAGAATTCCCACATGCGCACAAAGCGCCGGTCGTAGATGCGCTCGACTTCCTCGCGATGGGCGAGGAAGCGCTCGCGCCAGTGCTTGAGGGTTTCGGCATAGTGCAGGCGCAGGATCTCGATGTCGGTGACGAGCAGGCGGGCCTTCTCGATCTTCGGCAGAACTTCAGACAATGACGGTATGTACCCGCCCGGGAAGATATATTTCGAAATCCAGGGATTGGTGACGCCGGGCCCCTCGGAGCGGCCGATCGAGTGCAGCACCATGACGCCGTCGTCCTTCAGCAGTTCGGCGGCTTTGTTAAAGTAAGTCTCGAAGTGGTTGACGCCGACATGCTCGAACATGCCGACCGAGACGATGCGGTCGAAGCGGTCGTTCATGTCGCGGTAGTCCTGCAGCAGGAAGCGGGCGCGTTCCGACAGCCGGCGCTCCTGGGCGCGCTCGTTGGCGACGGCATGCTGCTCCTGCGACAGGGTGATACCGGTGACGTCGGCATTACCGTATTCGGCGAGGTAGAGGCCGAGGCCGCCCCAGCCGCAGCCGATGTCGAGGATGCGCAGGTCGTTGCGGCCGGGTGACAGGCGTAGCTTGGCGGCGAGATGCCGCTTCTTGGCCAGTTGCGCGTCGTCGAGCGACTGGTCCGGCCGTTCGAAATAGGCGCAGCTGTATTGGCGGTCGGCGTCGAGGAAGAGGGAATAGAGCCGGCCGTCGAGATCGTAGTGATGCGCCACGTTCTGCCGCGAGCGCTTGCGCGGGTTGAACTGCTTGATGCGGCGCCAGAAGTAGCGGATCAGGAACTGCGGCTTGGCCCAGTGCGGCACTTCGCTCTCCTGGCCGAGCGCGATGGCCAGCACGTCGGCGATGGAGCCTTCCTCGACGACAAATGTCCCGTTCATGTAGGACTCGCCGAGCTTCAGCTCGGGATCGAGCAGGATGCCCCATTCGGCGGCCGGCGTGGTGAAACGCACCGAGACCGGCGGCCCGGAGCCGTCGCCGAATGTGAGGACCGTCCCGCGCGACGTGGTCACGCGGAAATTGCCGCGGGTAATAAAGGTCTTCAATAAGAACTGAAGCAACCGGTCCATCGGCCGCCTCCATCCGCCCCGAAATACACAACGCGGCGTCACCGCACGCGTTAGCCCGCGCGATGCGTCAACCGGCCCGGCGGCGGCCGGTTCCAATGGCGGTATTCAACCAAAGTCTGCATGCCGCAGCAATGCCGCAAATTGCGACGTTGCATGCAGGAACGTTAGATGTCCGGGCCCAGGCCCACCCTCCAGTTCAATCAGGGTGGTCACAAGTCCTTGTGAATCCGCTATTAAGTCACAGTGCGACGGGGCGGGGCGATCGGCTAAGAGTGTTGGGGAAGCGTTTTGACGCGCCTTCACCCAAGGACAGAGGGATCGGCGGCGATGACTTACAAGCGACGTAGTGTTTTCCGTCTGGCATGGCTGGCGCTGCTGGTGGGGGCGGCCCCGGCCTGCGCCCAGGACAACCTCGATCGTGGCAAGACCGCGCAGCAGCTTTTCGCGTCCGATTGCGCCATCTGCCACAAGAGCCCGCAGGGCCTGGCCAAGGGCGGCGGTCTGTTCGGCCTGCAGGGCTTCCTGCGCGAGCATTACACCGCGAGCCGGGAGACCGCCAATTTGCTCGCCCGCTACCTTGAAGCGGCGGGCGAGGCGCCGGCACCAGCCCAGAAGCGGCAGCAGCGAAGGACCGCCAAGCCGTCTGACGCGAAGCCTGCCGAGTCCAAGCCCGCGGAAGCCAAGCCGGCGGACTCCAAGCCTGTCGAATCCAAACCCGCATCTGAGCCGAAGCCGGAGCCCAAGGTCGAACCGAAGCCCGCGGCAGAGCCGAAGTCCGAGAGCAAGCCGGACACCGAAATCAAGTCCGGCATCGCGGTCACGCCGGCGCCGGCCGACAAGCCGAAGTCGGAGTAGTCCGGGCAACGGGCCGCCCCGACAATCTGCGCCGAGGTCGTCGCCAACAAAAACTCCGCCCGGTTTCGCCGGGCGGAGTTTTGCTTTTCAAGCGTCAGGCGATCAGGCCTCTTCGCTCTTCTTCTTTTTGCCCTTGGCCGGCTTGGCTTCGGCTTCCGGCTCGGCGGTCGCTTCGGTGGCCTCGGCTTCGGTCTCCTCGGCTTCGGCGTCGAACAGCGCCTCGGCGCGCTCGCGGGCGGCCTGCGCTTCGGCTTCGGCATCCTCGGCGACCGAGGCGCGGACGGTCACATCTTCACCGCGGGCGATGCGTTCGGCCTCGGCTTCGCTGCGGGCGACGATCACGATGACCGACACGTCGATGTCCGGGTGCAGTGCCAGCGGCACCTTGAACTGGCCGAGCGTCTTGATCGGCGCGTTCATCTCGATCTGCGTGCGCGAGATGGTGACGCCATCGCCCGAGATCAGCGAGGCGACGTCGCGGGTGGTGACCGAACCGTAGAGCTGGCCGGTTTCCGACGACTGCCGGATCACGGTGAAGGTCTTGCCGTCCACCTTGGCGGCAACCTTGCCGGCTTCGCCCTTGCGCTCGAGGCTCTGCTTCTCGAGCTCGGCCCTCATGCTTTCAAAGCGCGCCTTGTTGTCGGCGTTGGCGCGCAGCGCCTTGTTGCGCGGCAGAAGAAAGTTGCGGGCATAGCCGTCCTTCACGCGGACGACGTCGCCCATTTGGCCGAGCTTGCCGATGCGCTCGAGCAGGATCACTTCCATTGTCGTTACTCCTCGTTTGATCGTTCGATTAAAGACAAGAGTTCAGGTCGAAGCCGGGGGGCCACGCCGCAATGCGGCGCGGGCCCGGAAGTTGAAGATCTGTTCGGCAAGGCCGACCAGGCACAGGATCAGGACCGGCCAGCCGAAGATCAGCACCGCCGCATAGATGCCGGCGAGCACGAAGCCGCGGGCGCTCAGGCCGCGCGTCACCACGTGAATCACGGCAAAGCCGAGCAGGCCGTAGGCCATCAGCAGGCCCGCCGAGGCGATGCCGGCAAGAATGCCGACCATGCCGTCGATGAAGGTAAGAGCGATGGCAAGCGCCAGCGCCGCCGCCGTGAGCGGCGGAAAGGTCATCCCGGGAATGTCGGGCCACGGCCGCGTCAGGCGGCCGGAGAATTTCACGACGCGGCCGGCCAGCCAGAGATTGAGTGCATTGGTCAGCGTCGCCATCACCGCGGTGGCCGGCGGGATGACCACGACCAGCACATCAATGAAGCGATCGGGATCTCGCAAGGCGGCCGGGCCCGAAGAACCCGCTTCGGTCGCGGCGATGCGGAAGACTTCACGCAGCGCCGCGCCCATGGCGTCGCGGAATGCAATGGCATCGCCGCCCATCACCAGCACTGTGAGAATGATCAACGCGCTGCCGAGACCCGCGGCCCAGACGACGAGACGGCCCGGCGGATACCACTCGAGCGAAGCAGTGCCGTTCTGACCGACCGGCCGGGCCAGCATCGCGAGATAACCGAGCCACCAACCGGGCAGGCCGATGCCGGCGAAGAACGCGACAAAGAACAGAGAACCGAACAAGAGCCAGATGGCAAAGCCGCCGGCGAGGGCGCCGATCAGCGCCGCCCAGTGGCTCCAGCCCAGTGCCGCAATCATGAGGGGGAGAGGGGCCAGATAGGCGAGCGGCACCGAGAGTGGTGTGCCGGAGGTGAGTGACGCGAACAGCAAGGCTGCCGCTGCGCCCGAACCCACACCTATGAGGCCAAATTGCATCATCACCAGCTGTCCCGCTCCAGGAGCGGTTAGAGGCGGATCGCGTCCGTAAGGTGGACCGTCCGCCCCAACCATTTCATTTCGTCATTCCGGGCCTGCGCCTTCGGCGCGTCCCGGAATGACCATAACGTTAGCGGATCACGTAAGGCAGCAGACCGAGGAAGCGCGAGCGCTTGATCGCCTGGGCGAGTTCGCGCTGCTTCTTGGCCGACACCGCAGTGATGCGGGACGGCACGATCTTGCCGCGCTCGGAGACGTAACGCTGCAGCAGCTTCACGTCCTTGTAATCGATCTTCGGCGCATTGGCGCCCGAGAAGGGGCAGGTCTTGCGACGGCGGAAGAAGGGACGGCGCTGGCCGCCACCCTGCGAAGAACCGAAAGCCATGACTTATTCCTCCCCGCCGGTTTCAGCATCGTCGTCGCGACGCGGACGACGCTCGCGGTCGCCGCCGCGGCCACCGCCGAAGCCGCGATCGCCACGGTCGCCGCGATCACCACGGTCGTCGCGATCCGACTTGCGCATCATCGCCGAGGGACCTTCCTCGAGCGCTTCGACGCGGATGGTGAGATAGCGCATGACGTCTTCGTTGATGCGCTCCTGGCGCTCGACTTCGGTCAGCGCCGCCGCCGGGGCCTCGACGTTGAGCAACGTCATGTGCGCCTTGCGGTTCTTGTTCATGCGATAGGAGAGAGACTTGAGGCCCCAGTACTCGGACTTGGTGACCTTGCCGCCGCCTTCGGTGATGACACCGGTCAGCTTGGCGGTGAGCTCTTCCACCTGCTGCGGGCTCAGATCGGGCCGCGCCAGATAGACGTGTTCGTACAATGGCATGGAATGCCTTTCCCTTGGTTTGCCCATTTCCGTCGCCTCGGCGCCTAGCCCTTCGAGCCCTTCGGGAAAGGCTCGATTTGCTCTGAAGGCGGAAACACGGGACGCCGGGCTTTTCAGGGCCCTACCGTAAACCTTTGCTTTTGCTCAGGATTTGCGGCCGTCCGTTCAGTCCCCAACCGGGAGCGACGGAAGATGGCGGGGTTATAGGGGTTTTGCCGCAAAAGGCAAGGATTGGCGGGGCCATAGCGCCTTCGAATACGCCGCCTTCAGCCCCTCTGCAGCCTGCCGGCGAGCTTCACCGCCAGGTCGATGCCCTCGCGGATCTGGCGGGCGCAGGCGGGATCCCGTTCGTCGCCATTCTTGCGGGCCTTGTTGAGCGCCGCCAGCAGCCGCTCCAGGTTCTTGGCCAGCAATTCCTGACGGAATCCCGTGTCGGTGCGGGCGCGCGCGATGTCGTCCTCGGAGATCAGGTCGGCCATGAACGGTTCCGCCGCGCGGGGGCCCGATGCCAGCCGCGCTCAAGGACAAGTCCGGATTTGACCGAAAAACCCTAGCGGCAGAGTCTTTTAGACTCGTTACCAGCCCAGGGTGGGCGGCGTTCGGGGCGGTGGACAAGCCCGGTTGACATCGTGCGAGGACAAGTGTCTTTCGGCCCCGGTTTCGCCCCGGGGGCTGAGTTCCGGGCGCGGACGACGGTATCCCGACACAGCGCGAAGGTTACACAGGGCGATGACGGTCGCATTCGTATTTCCGGGCCAGGGCAGCCAGACGGTCGGCATGGGCAAGGCGCTGGCCGACAGCTTTCCGGTGGCCAAGGCGGTCTTCGACGAAGTGGACGCGGCGCTGTCGGAGAAGCTGTCCAAGCTCATCTTCGAAGGCCCGATCGAGATCCTGACCCTGACCGAAAACGCGCAGCCGGCGCTGATGGCGGTGTCGCTCGCGGCGTTCCGGGTGCTGCAGGCCGAAGCCGGCCTTGATCTGAAGCGCGATGCTAAGTTCGTCGCCGGCCATTCGCTCGGCGAATACTCGGCGCTGGCCGCGGCCGGCACGTTCTCGGTCAGCGACGCGGCGCGTTTGTTGCGCACCCGCGGTCAGGCGATGCAGAAGGCGGTGCCGGCCGGTGCTGGCGCCATGGCGGCACTGATCGGTCTCGATTTCGATGCGGCCGCCGCGGTTGCCGCAGAAGCGGCGCAAGGGCAGGTGTGTCAGGCAGCGAACGACAATGGCGGCGGTCAGGTTGTCGTCTCCGGCGACAAGGCGGCAGTCGAGCGCGCCGTCGAGATCGCCAAAGGCAAGGGCGCCAAGCGCGCGATGTTGCTGCAGGTGTCCG
>Ga0180223_1000614_pt1 | contig 40814 bp, 38 predicted proteins | sample eDN5th30CKraftOP_FD_151337 | JGI IMG/M metagenome (GOLD analysis project Ga0180223, IMG submission 151337) | Enriched Organic Plus compost microbial communities from Emeryville, California, USA - eDNA 5th pass 30_C Kraft OP (version 2) (version 2) ... | reverse complement strand
GACGGCCTGCAAAATCCGTCGCTCGCGAAAACGCTGACCATCGCCGTGGTCGATGGCCGCCGCGGCATCGGCAACGGCCAGGTGTTTCCCGCGGGACCCTTGCGCGCGCCGCTCAACATTCAGATGACGCGGTGTGACGCGCTGCTCGTCGTCGGCGACGGTGACGCCGAGCGCGCCGTCACCTCGCGAGCCGGAACGCGACCGGTGCTGCACGGCCGCCTTGCGCCCGAGCCGACGGCGGTCCCATCATTGCACGCCCGGAAAGTGTTGGCGTTTGCCGGCATCGGCGATCCGGACAAGTTCTTTGCCACCGCCGAGCAGGCTGGCATCGCGATCGCGCAGCGCCGCGCGTTCGCCGATCATCACCGCTTCACCGCAGAAGAGGCCGCCGAACTGGTGATGAGCGCCGAACACGATGGCCTGTCCCTGCTGACCACCGAGAAGGACCATGCGCGCATGGCCGGCGATCCGGCGCTCGCGGCGCTGGCGTCCAAGGCGCATGTGCTGCCGGTGACGATGGTGGTCGAGGAGCAGGACGCGTTGCGCGCGTTGATCGCGCGGGTCCTCGCTTAAGGCTTCAGCGTCTCGCGATAGCGCTGTAGCACCGCTTCGGGCGTGGCGTAGGCTTCCTGACGATCCACGCTCCAGTATTTCAGTTCGTCGATCGCGATCGGCGCGCCGGTGACCGCGCAGCGTACGAAGCCGCCGGGCCGCACCACGCGAAAATCGCCATCGAGATATTTGATCTCGGCCTCGCCATGGGACGGCTGGCTGGGATCGAAACGGTTGAGCAAAGGCAGTCTCCAAAGGCACGGACGCGAGAGTAGGCCCAAGATAATCGCTTCGCCCACCAAGCGAAACCCGCCGTCCGGCGGCATTTGCGGGAATTGGCCGCGCCAGCGCCGTTCTTTTGTGTCCGTGCGGCGATAGCCCGCCAATGCTTCTGCCGTCCGCTAGTTCAAACGGCTTGACTCCACCTCTTTTACGTAATGTTATAATATAACACATCGACTGGGGTGGGTCAGACAAGGCACGAGAGCAGGCGCAGGGCGCCGGCTTCGCGTCGGGATGAGCTTTCCCCTCACATATTCGGAGTTTTCCATGACGCTTCGGTTCCGCCGCGGCCTACGCATTGCCATGTCTCTTTTCGCCCTTGGAGTGGCCACACCGGCGTTCGCCCAAACCGTGACGCTGCCGCAGGTCACCGTCACCGCACCGAGCCCCATCCAGCGCGCGGCGCCGACCTCTACGGACGCCCTGCGGGGCACCATGCCTGTCGTGACGGATCAGTTCGCACCGGTCACGGTGATCGAGAACGGCGAAATCCGCCGCAGCGGCGCCGCCACCCTCGGCGACCTGCTGTTCGACAAGCCCGGCATCACCGGCTCGCAATTCGCCCCCGGCGTCTCCAGCCGGCCGATCATCCGCGGCCTCGACGTCAACCGCGTCCGCATCCAGGAGAACGGCATCGGCGCCAATGGCGCCTCCGATCTCGGCGAGGACCATTTCGTGCCGGTCGATCCGCTGGTGACCGAACGCGTCGAGGTCATCCGCGGCCCGGCCACCTTGCGCTTCGGCTCGCAGGCGATCGGCGGCGTGGTCGAGGCCGACAACAACCGCATCCCCACTTTCATCCCATCCCGGCCAGTCTCGACCGAATTCCGCGCCGGCTTCTCCTCGGTGGACAAGGGCGCCGACGGCGCGGTGCTGCTCGATGCCGGCGCCGGCAATTTCGCGCTGCATGCCGATGGCTATGCCCGCCGCGCCACCGACTACAAGGTGCCGTCCTATCCCTATCTGACGGCACCCGATCCCGCTGACCTGCCGAACGCCACGCAGCCCGGCGGCTTCAACGGCACGCAGACCAATTCGAAGATGCACAATAGCGGCAACGCGCTCGGCGGTTCCTACGTCTTCAACGACGGCTTCATCGGCGCCGCGATCACCACCAACAGCGCATTCTATCACATCCCCGGCGCCGAGCCGGAGAGCAACCAGACCCGCATCGAGGCCAGGCAAACCAAGATCCTGACCAAGGGCGAATGGCGCGCGCCGTCATCGACCGTCGATGCCATCCGCTTCTGGGGCGGCTTCACCGACTACAAGCACAACGAGATCGGCCTGTCCGATCCGACCGACTTCAACAGCACCGGCATCCAGCAAACCTTCATCAACAAGGAGCAGGAAGGCCGGGTCGAGGCGCAACTGGCGCCGTTCGATCTGCGCTTTGCCTCGCTGACCACGGCGATCGGCGTGCAGGGCGGCCACCAGATGCTCGATGCGCCGGCGCCCGGCGGCATCGGCCTGTGGGACCGCAACACCAACAACCGCATCGCCGGCTACATGTTCAACGAGTTCAAGCTCAACGAACTGACGAAACTGCAGGTCGCCGGCCGCGTCGAGCGCGTCCACCTCGATGGCACCGGCCGCACCTTCGACCCCGTCGGCACGCTGACCCAGACGGCCGCGGCGCGCGACTTCACGCCGAAGAGCGTCAGCTTCGGCATCCTGCGCGAGGTGCCGCTCGACATGACCGCCAGCCTCACCGCGCAATATGTCGAGCGCGCCCCGAAGCCCGCCGAGCTGTATTCGGGCGGCGTGCACGACGCCACCACCACCTTCGACAAGGGCAATGTCGATCTCGGCATCGAGGCGGCGCAATCGGTCGAACTGGGCCTGCGCCGCGCCAAGGGACCGTTCCGCTTCGATGCGTCGATGTACTACACGCGTTTCAAGGGCTTCATCTATCGCCGCCTCACCGGCAACACTTGCGACGAGGCCGGCGACTGCACTGGCGCTGCCGAGCTCAACGAGGCGATCTACTCGCAGGCCGACGCCACCTTCCGCGGCGGCGAATTCCAGAGCCAGTGGGATATCCTGCCGCTCGGCTCCGGCATGTTCGGTATCGAGAACCAGTTCGACGTCGTGCGCGCGACCTTCACCGACGGCACCAATGTGCCGCGCATTCCACCGGTCCGCCTCGGCGGCGGCGTCTACTGGCGCGACGCCAACTGGTTCGCACGCGTCAAGTTGATCCACGCCTTCGCGCAGAACAACGTCGCCACCGTCGCGGATTCGACCACCGGCGCCTATGATGACCTGCGCGCCGAGGTCAGCTACAACTGGAAGAACGCCAAGCCGCGCTTCGATCAATTGAGCGAATTCACGGTCGGCATCAGCGGCACCAACCTCCTCAACCGCGGCATTCGCAATGCCGCCTCGTTCAGCAAGGATCAGGTGCTGATGCCCGGCGCCAATGTGCGGGTGTTCGCGAGTGTGAGGTATTGATTTTCGGGCTGTCGCCCCCGCGAAAGCGGGGACCCAGTACTCACGGCGTTCGCGAGTAACGAAGGCTTGCGGTTACTGGATCACCCGCTTTCGCGGGTGATGACAGCTTCGGTTACCCAAACAAACTACCCTGCCCGCCGCCGCCCTCGTCGCGCGGCTTCTTCGGCCGTGGCGCCGGCTTCGGCGTCACTTCGACCACCGTCGTCTCGGTGACGACGGTCTCCCGCACCACAACCGAAGCCGCGCCGCCCGCGGTGGCGGCGATGCGGCCATCGGCGAACTCGATCTCAAGCGCCGCACCGCTGGCGACCTGCGCCGCCGCGCGCACCGGCTGGCCGGTCTCGTCGCGCACCAGCGCGAAGCCGCGCTTGAGCACTTCGCGATAGGAGAACGCCGCCAGCAGCCGTTCGGCGCGCTCGATGCGGGTGTGATGCTGTTTCAGCAGCGCCAGCGTGGCGCGGCGCGAGCGCTCGCCGAATGCCGTGACGCGCTCGCGCGCGCGTTCGATGCGCGCATGATGCGCCTGCGCGTTGGCGAGCAGGCTGGCCTTGAGCCGCTGGTTGAGCGCGTCGTAGCGGTCCCGCCGGCGTTCGACGGTGTTGGACAGAAGCTGCGGCGCCAGCCGCGAAGCGACCCGGGTGTATTGCGTGTGATGGACCTGCGCATTGGCGCGCAACGCGCGCGGCAGACGCTCGGCCAAAGTGTCGAGGCGCTGACGTGGCTCGGCAAGAATGTCCTTCGGCAATGCGCGCGACAGCATGGTCAGTTCGCGGCGCAGCCGCTCCATGCCGCGCTGCATGCAGGCAAGCTTGCGCGAGGCCAGCCCGTTCAGCGTCTGCAACAGCTCGACGCGTACCGGCACCGCCATCTCGGCCGCCGCGGTCGGCGTCGGCGCGCGGCGGTCAGAGGCGAAGTCTATGAGTGTCACGTCGGTCTCGTGGCCAACCGCGGAGATCAGCGGGATCATGCTGTCCGCCGCGGCGCGCACCACGATCTCTTCGTTGAACGACCATAGGTCCTCGAGCGAACCGCCACCGCGTGCGACGATGATCAAGTCCGGGCGCGGAATCCGTCCGCCCTCGGGTAGGTTGTTGAAGCCCTCGATGGCGGCCGCGACTTCCGCCGCCGATTGCTCGCCCTGCACGCGCACCGGCCACACCAGCACATGGCGCGGGAAGCGGTCGGACAGCCGATGCAGAATGTCGCGGATCACCGCGCCGGTCGGCGAGGTCACGACGCCGATCACCTCGGGCAGGAACGGAAGGATCTGCTTGCGCGCCTCGTCGAACAGGCCCTCGGCGGCGAGCTTCTTCTTGCGCTCCTCGAGCAGCTTCATCAGCGCGCCGACGCCGGCCGGCTCGAGGCTGTCGATGACGATCTGGTACTTGGACGAGCCGGGGAACGTGGTCAGCTTGCCGGTGGCGATGACGTCGAGGCCCTCCTCGGGCTTGACGCGCATCCGGCCATAAACGCCCTTCCAGATCACGCCCTCGATGACGGCACGGTCGTCCTTGAGGCGGAAATAGCAGTGCCCGGAGGGCGAGGCCCCTCTGAAGCCGGATACCTCGCCACGCACGCGGACGAAGCCATAGGCGTCCTCCACCGTGCGCTTGAGCGCGGCGGACAATTCCGAGACGGTCCATTCGACGAGGTTGGACGCGGGCGCCTCGGCGCGGCTCTCGGCGGGGATTCGGGGGCTTGCCATCGCCTCCGATATACGCGCTCCCGCCCCGCGCCGGAATACCGCCCGGGCCCGCCGTCCCCATAAGGTCCCGTCAATCTTCTGGGGCGAAAATGGCTCCGGAGGCGACCATGACCAATCCGCTGGAACACCAGACCGAGAATATCCGGGTACGAGTCCGCTGCGGCGACTGCCGCACCACCTTTCACGAGCGCCTGCACCGCGTCGTCCACGGCGACCGCGTGCGCTGCCCAACCTGTGGCACCGAGCTGCGTTTCCACGGCATCGGCAGCATGCACGACTACGAGACCATCCAGGACTACGTGCACCACGTCGAGGAGCGTACCGCCCACCCGCATTTCGTGCGTTCGGACGATTAGGCCTGCGGCGGTATCGACAGGGCTGTAGACACCGTCTAATCGACCGTATCGTCGTCGCGAGGCGCCTCGCCGCCTTTGCGCCGCATCAGCCGATCAAATCCCTTGAAGTCCGCGCGCGCACGGCGTTCGGCGAAAAACTCGGCCGTGTTCATGGCGGCAAGTTTCTCAGCCACCGCCGTCGCCACGAACTGATTGACGCTGGTGCCGTCTTCCTCGGCACGGCGCTCCACCGCTTGCTTCAGCGATCGTGGCAGGCGCAGCGGATACGTGCTTTGATTTTTCATCGTCTCAGTCTCCGCAACAATTCGTTCGGCTTGAGGACTTCGATACCGAAGGACGCCGGGACCGCGCCGAAATCCCGTTGATTGAAAGTGACGATGGCGGATGCGCGCCCATTCACCGCCGCCTCAAGTACAAACTCGTCGCCGGGGTCGCGTAACTGCGGCCGCCACAGGAAGTGCGTTTCGACCGGCTCGACCATCGCCAGCACGGCGTCGACAAAAAGTGTCGTCTGGGCGGCATCGAGGCCTGACGCGAGCCGATGCTCGGCCAATCCGCAGACCGCCTCGTATTCCAGCGCCAGCCCGATATTAGCGACAATCGTGACGCTGCCGCGACGCGCCTCCATGAGCAAAGCCGCCGATGCCCCGGCTGGACTGCGCATGGCCGTCACCACGACAATGGTGTCGAGAACGCATCGCATGGGATTTTGATATCACATCACCGGCGATGTGACAATAGTGATCCTGCCGTGGATAAATTCGGGTGACCCGTCCCCTCTGCGATCCGTACAGCGCCCGACCATGCTAAAGGCGGCGTCCTGAAAGGCTTTTCATGAACATTCTCATTCTCGGTTCCGGCGGCCGTGAACATGCGTTGGCCTGGAAGATCGCCGCCAGCCCGCTGACCACCAAGCTGTACTGCGCACCCGGCAATGCCGGCATCGCGCGGGAGGCGACATGCGTCGCGCTCGACATCGCCGACCACAAAGCGGTGATCGCCTTCTGCAAGGACGCGAAGATCGACTTCGTCGTGGTCGGCCCGGAAGTGCCGCTGGTCGCCGGCATCGTCGACGACCTGGAAGCCGCCGGCATCAAGACCTTCGGTCCGGCCAAGGCCGCGGCCCAACTCGAAGGCTCCAAGGGCTTCACCAAGGATCTGTGCAAGGCCAACAACATCCCGACCGCAGCCTATGAACGCTTCACCAGTGGCGACGCGGCCAAGGCCTATGTACGCCGACAAGGCGCACCAATCGTTGTGAAGGCCGACGGCCTTGCCGCCGGCAAGGGTGTCGTCGTCGCCGCGACCGTCGCGGAAGCGGAAGCCGCCATCGACATGATCTTCTCGGGCGGCCTCGGCGCCAATCCCGGGATCATGGCCGAAGTCGTGGTCGAGGATTGCCTCGTCGGCGAGGAAGCCTCGTTCTTCGCACTCTGCGATGGCGACACCGCGCTGCCGCTCGCCTCGGCGCAGGACCACAAGCGCGCCTATGACGGCGACAAGGGTCCGAACACCGGCGGCATGGGCGCCTATTCGCCGGCGCCGATCATGACCGAGGCGATGAACAAGCGCGTGATGGACGAGATCGTGCTGCCGACGGTCGCCGCGCTGAAGAAAGCCGGCACGCCGTTCAAGGGCGTGCTGTTCGCCGGCCTGATGATCACGAAGGATGGCCCGCAGCTCATCGAATACAATGTGCGCTTCGGCGATCCGGAAACGCAGGTCATCATGCTGCGCATGATGTCCGACATCCTGCCGGCCCTGATCGCCTCGCGCGACGGCCAGCTCAAGAACTTCGATCTGCGCTGGTATGGCGACGCTGCGCTCACCGTGGTGATGGCGGCGAAAGGTTATCCGGGCAGCTATGCCAAGGGCACCGTGATCAAAGGCCTCGACAAGGCGGCTGAGATCGACGGCGTCGAGATCTTCCATGCCGGCACCAAGGCCGACGGCGACACCATCATCGCCAATGGCGGCCGCGTGCTCAATGTCTGTGCGCGCGGCAAGACCGTCGCCGAAGCGCAGCGGCGCGCATACGAAGCCGTCGACAGGATCGACTGGCCGGAAGGCTTCTGCCGCCGCGACATCGGCTGGCAGGCCATCGCGCGCGAGAAGTGAATACATAAACTCCGCATAAATGCCCGAGTGCATGCCACGCATGCGTTCGCGCGGTCTCGCCTTCGTGAGGCTCCTCCCTAGCTGTTGCTGCAAGGGCAAGCTATGGAGTCGAACGATGAAGAAGATATTGATCGCCGGTGTTCTGGCCGCTGTCGCTGCGTCGCCTGCCCTCGCTGCATCGAAGCAGGCGCGCAACAACAACCTTCAAGCCACGTCCCGGTCCTACACGACTGCCGAGGCGGCCTACGCCTATAGCCCGGCGTCGCAGTTCGTCGTGCTCAATGGCCAGGTGCTCGGCGCCGATCCCGATCCGTTCATCCGCGGTCAGATCGAACGCCTGGGCGATCCCGCCAACCTCAACAACTAAGAACCGAGCGAACGGCAAGGCATGGTTCAGCCGGGTCTTACCGCTCGACGACAGATCCGATGACGGCGACCTCGCGGACGGGATAGAATATCTCGTCGTCGGGAGAATTGCCGTCATGCCGGAGCTCTTGTTGGAACTTGCCGATCTGTTCCCGGGATTTGCCGCGCGCGAGGTCGACACCTCGGCGGGACGATTGTTCGCGCGTGTCGGCGGCAAGGGTCCACCACTGCTGCTGTTGCATGGCTATCCGCAGACCCATGTCCTGTGGCATCGCGTGGCGCCAAAGCTCGCGGATCACTTCACACTGGTGATGGCCGACCTGCCGGGCTATGGCGCGTCTGCCGCGCCCGAGCCGGACGAGAACCACGCGCCCTATGACAAGCGCTCGATGGCGAAGGGCATGGTCGACCTGATGGCCGCGCTCGGTCACAGCCGCTTTCGCCTTGCCGGCCACGACCGCGGCGGCCGCGTCGCCTATCGGCTGACGCTCGACCATCCGACGGCTGTGGAGCGCCTTGCCACGCTCGACATCATGCCGACGTCCGAGATGTGGCAGGCGATGGACGCCAAACTGGCACTCAAGACCTATCACTGGATGTTCCTGGCGCAGCCGGCGCCGCTCCCGGAGACGCTGATCGCCCACGAGCCGGCCTTTTATCTCGAGCGTACTTTGGCAAGCTGGACCATGGCCAAGGACCTCTCGGCCTTCGATCCCGCCGCGCTTGATCATTATCGCGCTGCGGCCTCACAGCCCGTGCGCATCCGCGCCTTCTGCGAGGACTACCGCGCGGGCGCCACCACCGACCTTGCCCATGATGAGGCCGACCGCGCTGCCGGGCGCACCATCGACTGCCCAATGCTGGCGCTGTGGGGCTCGGGCGGCTTTCCGAGCCAGACCGCAGGCCCGCTCGATGTTTGGCGGCGCTGGGCAACGAAGGTCGAAGGCCGCGCCATCGCATCGGGGCATTTTCTGCCCGAGGAAAATCCGGACGAGACGGCGGCGGCGCTGCTCGCCTTCTTCAGGGCCTGAGGACGCCACCGCATGTCGATCGATCGCCAGCAGGCCTTCTCGGGCACCAAGGAAACGCCGGCCGCGCTTCGCATGGACGAGGCGCGGCTTGCCGATTACCTCACCAGGCACATCGACGGCTTTGCCGGGCCGCTGACGGCGCGGCAGTTCAAGGGCGGCCAGTCGAACCCGACCTATCTGCTGGAGACACCGGCGCGGCGCTACGTGCTGCGCCGCAAGCCGCCGGGCAAATTGCTGCCCTCGGCGCATGCGGTGGACCGCGAATATCGCGTCATCGGCGCGCTTCATGCGCAGGGCTTTCCGGTCGCCGCGCCGCTTGTCTATTGCGCCGACGAGAGCATTGCCGGCACCGCCTACTATGTCATGAGCTTCGCCGACGGCCGCGTGTTCTGGGAGCCGTCGATGCCGGGCTCCGATCCGGCCGAGCGGGCGGCAGTGTATGATTCGATGAACGACACCATCGCGCGTCTGCATGCCTTCGATCCGGCGGCGATCGGCCTTGCCGACTTCGGCAAGGGCGAGAATTACGTCGCGCGGCAGGTGGATCGCTGGTCGAAGCAGTACCGCGCCTCGCAGACCGAAACGATCGAGCCGATGGAGAAACTGATCGACTGGCTGCCGCGCCACATACCGCCGGCGGGTCCGCCGCGGCTGGTGCACGGCGATTTCCGCATCGACAATCTGATCATTGCCAGGGATTCACCATCGGTTATCGCGGTACTCGACTGGGAACTCTCGACGCTCGGCGATCCGCTCGCCGATTTCACCTATCATCTGATGTCCTGGCACATGCCGCAAAGCGAAAGCGCCGCCGGCACTGCAACATTGCAGGGCCACGATCTCGGCGCGCTCGGCATTCCGTCGATGATGGATTACGTGGACGACTATGTGGCGCGCACCGGGCTCGATCCGCGGCCGCACCTCGATGCCTACCTCGCCTACAATTTCTTTCGTATCGCCGCGATTCTGCAGGGCATCATCGGCCGCGTCCGCGACGGCACCGCAACATCGGATCACGCGCCGGCCAAGGCCGAAATGATCCGTCCGCTGGCCGAAAAGGCCTGGCAATTCGCGCGGCAAGCCGGCACAGCCGAATAAACAACTTAAAATAAACAAATCATTTTACCGGTATCCGAGCGGTTTTGTCCGCGGTTCCTTCAGGCGGGTTTGCGTATCTTAACCGCGACAGGAGGATATCCATGACGGACTCCAGTATCGGAATCCGCGGCGTCTCGCCTTTTGCCGGCACGCCCCAGGGACGCAGGCAGTTTCACGATCGCGGTGAGCGGTCGCTCGCCAAGCATGCCAGCGTGAGCGAGGGCGACAATGAAGCGCAAGAGGCGACACAGGAGTCCTTGTCGCTCGATCCCGGCCGCCTCATCGACATCAGGGTCTGAGGGCGCCTTCTGAATTCCGCGCGCGGGTCAGCGCCGCGCCGCAAAGAACTCCCGCAACAGCGCAGCACATTCGGCCTCACCAATGCCGCCATAGACCTCCGGTCGATGGTGGCAGGTGGGGCTGTCGAAAAAGCGCACGCCGCTCTCCACCGCGCCGCCCTTCGGATCGCTGGCGCCGAAATAGAGCCGCGGCACCCGGGCGAAGGACAAGGCCGCCGCGCACATGGTGCAGGGCTCGAGCGTGACGTAGACATCGCAGCCGGTCAGCCGCTCGGTGCCGAGCCTGGCCGCCGCATCGCGGATAGCGATCAGTTCCGCATGGGCGGTCGGGTCGCGATCGGCCAGGGTGCGATTACCGGCGCGCGCCACCACCTCGCCGTCCCGGACGACGACGCAGCCGATCGGCACCTCGCCGCGCGCTGCCGCGGCGCGGGCTTCCTCGAGGGCGAGTTGCATGAAGGAGGGTGATGCCATAAACGCCCTCATAGCCGGGCATCACGGCGGAGACAAATGATCGACAAATCCACGAGCGGCGAGCGCATCGCCAAGGTCATGGCCCGCGCGGGCTTAGCCTCCCGCCGCGAGGCCGAGACCTGGATCGAGCAAGGCCGCGTCTCGGTCAACGGCCAGGTCATCACCTCGCCGGCACTCAACGTCACCGCCGCCGACCGCATCGTGATCGATGGTGTGCCGATGCCGCGGCGCGAGCGCACGAGGCTGTTCCTCTACAACAAGCCACGCGGGCTGGTGACCACGCATTCCGACCCGGAAGGCCGGCCGACCATTTTCGGCGCGCTGCCCAAGAAGCTGCCGCGGCTCATCAGCGTCGGCCGCCTCGATATGAACACCGAGGGCCTGCTGCTACTGACCAATGACGGCGGGCTCGCCCGCACGCTCGAACTGCCGGCGACGCAGTGGCTGCGCCGTTACCGCGTGCGCGCCAATGGCCGCATCGATCAGCCGACGCTCGATAAGCTGCGCGGCGGCATCACCGTCGAAGGCATCCACTACGGCCCGATCGAGGCGCTGCTCGAGCGCGCACAGGGCGCCAACGCCTGGCTGTCTTTTGCCATCCGTGAGGGCAAGAACCGCGAAGTGCGCAAGGTGCTGGAGTCGCTCGGGTTGCGCGTCAACCGGCTGATCCGTGTGTCCTATGGCCCGTTCATGCTCGGCGACCTGCCGGAAGGCGAGGTCAAGGAAGTCGAGACCGCGGCGCTGCGCGCCGAACTCGGCGAGAAGATCGTGCAGCAGAGCGACGCGGACTTCTCAGCGCCGCTGGTGAGCGACGAGGAGCGAGTGCCGCGCAAGCGAACGGGAGCGCCGCGACGCGAAGCGCCTGCCCCCCGGCAGCGCGAAGAAGTGACCGCCTGGGGCCGCGAGAAGGAGCCGCGTTCGCAGCAGAAGAAGCGTCCGCGGCGCGACCGCAGCAAAAGCGGTCCCCGCCCGGCCTATCCGAGAAACAGCAAATGAGAGTGGTCGGCGGCCGCTTGCGCTCGCGCCCGATCGCCGGGCCGAAAGGCGAAGGCCTTCGCCCCACCGCCGATCGCCTGCGCGAGTCGCTGTTCAACATCCTGGCACATGGCTACGGCAATCCGGTCGAAGGCGCGCGCGTGCTCGATCTTTTCGCCGGCACCGGCGCGCTCGGCATCGAGGCTCTGTCGCGCGGCGCGGCCTATGTGCTGTTCGTCGATGACGGCGTCGAGGCGCGCTCCCTACTGCGTGGCAACACCGAGCAGCTCGGCTTAGGGGGCACCAGCCGCATCTTCCGCCGCGACGCGACCAAGCTTGGCCCGGCCTACCCGCTCGAGCCGTTCAGCCTCGCCTTCCTCGATCCGCCTTACGGCAAGGGCCTCGCCGAGAAGGCATTGATTTCAGCGCGCGACGGCGGCTGGCTAACGAAGGACGCGCTAGTCGTCGTCGAGGAAGCGACGATCGCGAAGTTCACGCCGCCGGAGGGATATGAGGAGCTGGAGCGGCGCGCCTATGACGACTCGGAATTGATTTTCCTGCGCCATCTCTAGCGCGCCGCTTCGTTCGCTACTTCTTCTTCCAGACCTCGGTGCCCTTGGTGCCGGCATCGGTGCGGCGCCACCATTTGCCTTCGAGCGAGCCGTCCGGCTTGATGTCCATGACCATGATGACGACCTTGCCTTCGGCCGCCGAGCCGACGAACAGCTTGCTGCCCTCGACCTGACCGATGCCGACATACTTGCCGCCGTCCCATTTCAGCTCGAGCGCGCCGCTCTTGTCCATGGTGACAGCCAACGTGCCTTCGCCGTCATACTTGCTGCCGTCGGTCTCGGTGCCGGTCACGACGTAGTTGCCGAGCACCTTGGTATTGTCCTGCGCGAAGGACGGCGCCACCGCGGTGACGAGGCCGAGCAGCGCCAAACCAAACATCGATTTCATGAAAGCCCCCTGATAATGCAGTGGGCGGGAACTTATCGCTGTTCGGCGACGAAGCCAATAAACGGCGAGTTTATATTTGCGGAGCTCAGCGCCGGCCGAACAACCTCTCGATGTCCCCGAGCTTCAACTCAACGTAGGTTGGCCGGCCGTGATTGCACTGGCCGGAATTCGGCGTCGTTTCCATCTCGCGCAGCAGCGCGTTCATCTCGTCGGGTTTGAGGCGGCGGCCGGCCCGAACCGAGCCGTGGCAGGCCATGGTCGCCGAGACATGCAGCAGGCGGCGCTCGAGCGGCAATGAATCGTCCCACTCCGCCATGTGTTCTGCGAGGTCACAAACCATTCCACGCACGTTGACCTCGCCCAACAAAGCCGGCGTCTCCCGCACCGCCACCGCGCCGGGGCCGAAGGCTTCCAGTGCCAGCCCGAAGCGCTCCAGATCGCCGGCGCGTGCGACCAGCCGCGCCGCGTCGCCCTCGTCGAGTTCGACGATTTCGGGAATGAGCAGGATCTGCCGCGCGATGCCGGTCTTCTCCAGCGCCGCCTTCATGCGCTCATAGACGATGCGCTCATGCGCGGCGTGCTGATCGACAATGACCAGGCCGTCGCGCGTCTGCGACACGATATAGGTCTCGTGGATCTGTGCCCGCGCCGCGCCCAGCGGCTGCTCGATCAGTTCCGCAGCCGGCGCGAAGCTTTCGACCCGGGCATCGGCCGACGGCGCGCCGACGTCCAAAGTCGTTTGGAAGGCCGCCTGCGCCACCTCTTCAAAGCCGAGCGCGACATTGCCCTGCGTCGGCGACCATGGCGTCGGCCGTGACGGCGAATTGCGCCAGTCATAGGGCGCGCGCCGCGCCATCGACACCGGGCGAAACGCGGCGATGGTGGCGCCGCCGCCGGTCGAGGCCGCGCGCTGGCCCTCACGCGCCAGCGCATGCTTGAGCGCGCTGACGATGAGGCCGCGCACCAGTCCGGAATCGCGGAAGCGCACTTCGGTCTTGGCCGGATGCACGTTCACGTCGACTTCGCTGGTCGGCAGCGTGACGAACAGCGCCAGCACCGGATGGCGGTCGCGCGGCAGATAATCGGCATAGGCGCCGCGCACCGCGCCGGCGAGCAGCTTGTCGCGCACCGGCCGGCCATTGACGAACATGTATTGCCCGAGCGAATTGGCACGCGACAGCGTTGGCAGGCCGGCGAAGCCTTCGACGCGCACGCCGTCGCGCTCGGCCTCAATGGCGATGGCATTGGCACGGAAATCGGCCCCCAGCACATCGCCGAGTCGCACGAGCGGTTCCTCCTCGCCTGCCGCAGTCCAGGTGACCGGCGCGCGGTCCTCGCCGGCGAGCGTGAAGGTGACGTCGGGCCGGCTCATCGCCAGCCGCCGCACCACCTCGCGCACTGCCTCGCCTTCGCCGCGATCGGTCTTGAGAAATTTCAGCCGCGCCGGCGTCGCGTAAAATAGATCGCGCACCTCGATGGTGGTGCCCTGCGACAAGGCCGCCGGCTTGATCTCGGACTTGTCGCCGGCATCGACGGTGAGGCACCAGGCATGCGGCTCGCTCAAATGCCGCGTGGTGATGGTGAGCCGCGCCACAGATCCAATGGAAGGCAAAGCCTCGCCGCGAAAGCCGAGCGTGTGGATGGCGAGCAGGTCGTCGCCGTCGAGCTTGGAGGTGGCGTGGCGCTCGACGCAGAGTTCGAGGTCGGCGCGCGTCATGCCAGCGCCATCATCGGTAACGCGGATCAGCCTTCGGCCGCCGCCATCGGTGAGCACGTCGATGCGCTTCGCCCCGGCGTCGAGCGCGTTCTCCACCAGTTCCTTGACGACGCTCGCCGGGCGCTCGACCACCTCGCCAGCGGCGATGCGGTTGACGACGGCTTCGGACAACTGGCGGACGGGCATCAATTTCGGCCTGATTCGCGACGGGCAGCCAATTTAGTGCTCCAAAGCGGCCCCCGCGAGGCGGCGGAACCCGCTGTGCCCGTTATCCCGTCCCTTCGTCGTCCCGGGCGACTGAGCGAAGCAAAGGAGGCCCGGGATCCATACCCCCGTCTTATCGAGACGGCACGGCGTATGGGTCCCCGCCATCGCGGGGACGACGGAGCGGATTAATCCCATCCCTTCTTGCCGCGCCCGGCCTTGATCTCGCTGCGGCGCTTCTTGCCCTCGACGCGCTTTTTCTTCTCGGATTTGGGCACCTTGGTCTCGCGCCGGATGGTGGGCTTGACCGCCGCCTGCCGGATCATCTCGAACAGCCGCTCGCGCGCCTCGGCGCGGTTGCGCGACTGGTCGCGGTATTCCTGCGCCACGATGACGATGACGCCGTCCTTGGTCAGCTTTGACCCGGCGAGCTTCATCAGGCGGATGGCGACATCGTTCGGCAGCGATGGCGAGCGCCGCGCGTCAAAGCGCAGTTGCACCGCCGACGATACCTTGTTGACGTTCTGCCCGCCCGGCCCCGAGGCACGCACGAAGCTCTCCTCGAGTTCGGAGTCGTCGATGGAGATGGTTGAGGTGACCTTGTGCATGGGGTGTCCGTGGCGCGGCCACAACCTACACCGTCATCACCGGGCTTGTCCCGGTGATCCCGCTTAGACTGGCACCGTTCCCAACTAAGCGGGATGGCCGGGACAAGCCCGGCCATGACAAGAAAAAGCGCGGATCCGACCTACGCCGTCAAATACTTCTTCGCCAGCACCTTGCCCTCTTCCACCGCCGGCTGGTCGAAGGCATCGACGCCCAGCAAGTGCGCGGCGATAATGGTCTCGAGCATGAAATGCATGAGCAGCTCGCCCATGCTCTCCTCGTCGATCTCCGGCAGGTGGATGGTGCGCACCGGGCAGCCGTTCTTGGCCAAAGTCTCGGCAGTGGCCCTCCCCTGCGCGCCGACGAGATCGCCGATCGACTTGCCGCCGAAGCCCGCCTCGCCGGCGACCTCCGACAGCTTCCTGTCCATGCGCGGGCCCTTGCCGGCGCGGTCGGTGGTGATGACGGTGAACAGCTTGTCGCGCGGCCCGGCGATGAAAAGCTGCAACTGGCTGTGCTGATCGACCGGGCCGAGCGCGCCGATCGGCGTCGTGCCCTTGCCGTCCTTGCCGAGGCTTTCGGCCCAGAGCTGCACGTACCAGCGCGTGAAGCGCTCCAGCCGGTCGGCATAGGCCATGACGACGCTGATGCCCTTGTTCTTGGTTTCGCTGAGCGCCACTGACAAGGCGGCGCCGACGGCGGCCGGCACGTCCTTCGCCTTTTTCTTGTCCAGCACCGGCTTGAGCGCCAGCGCCGCGCCTTCGCGCACCGCGACCACATCGAGGCCGAGCATCGCCGCCGGCAGCAGGCCGACATTGGTCAGCACTGAGAAGCGGCCGCCAACGCCGGTGTGATGTTCCAGCATCGGTACCTTGTGCTGGCCGAGCAGGTCGCGCAGGCCATTCTTCTTGCCCGCCTTGGCGGGCTCGGAGAGGCCGAGGAAGATATCGGGAATGCGCGGTCCAAGGCTTGCCTCGCGCAGCGCCGAGAGAACGGCGATGGTCTGCATCAGGGTCTCGCCGGTGCCGCCGGACTTGGAGATCGATACGAAGCGCGACGTCTGCAGCGGCAACCTGTCGAGCAGCGCGCCGAAAGTGTCGGGATCGAGATTGTCCATGAAGTGCAGCCGCGGCCCGGCGCGCAACGATCCGACGCCCGGCACCATGTGGCCGGCGAGCTGCGCCAAGGTCTGGCCGCCGAGCGAGGAGCCGCCGGTGCCGAGCAGCACGATGTCGGTGGCGCGGTCGGCCAGCGCGCGAGCGGTATCGCGCAAATCCGGCAGGTCGGACGTCATACCGGCAAGGTTGAGCAGCGGCAGGCCGCCATCGGCATGGCGGGCGCGCAGCCAGTCGAGCGCGCCTTCGGCGCGTTCGAGGGCGGCGTCGAGGGCTTCGGCGGATACGCCGTGCTGGCCGATGTTGTCGTGAAGTGCGTTGTCGATGGACTGGATCAGGGGCATGACAAATTTCTCCGCCGCGATAACCGGCTTGTCAGTCACATAAAGGTAATAAGACGTGGATGCCCGGCACAAGGCCGGGCATGACGCAGCAATAACGCGGAATGCGCCGACCGGTTCACTGCGTGCTCGATGCCAGTCCCTTCGGCCGGCCGGCGACCGTCACCAGCATGCCGCCGCCGAACAGGCGTTTGGCGACGCGTTTGGCGTCGGCCAGCGTCACCGCGTCTATCATGGCGGCACGCCTGTCGATGTAATCGATGCCGAGATTGTCGAGTTGGATCTGGGTCAACTGCCCGGCAATCTTCGACGAGGTGTCGAGCGACAAGGGATAGGCACCCTTGAGATAATCCTTGGCGGCGGCGAGTTCGTCGGCTGTCGGGCCCTCCTCCGCCATGCGCTTGGTCTCGGCCTCGATGATCGACAGCGCCTCCGCGGTGCGATCGGCGCGGGTCGCGGTGCCGCCCATGTACAAGGCCGCGGACTTGAACCAGACGAGGCTCTCCGACACGCCGTAGGCCAGGCCGCGCTTCTCGCGCACTTCCTTGTAGAGCCGCGACGAGAAGGTACCGCCGCCGAGGATGTGGTTGACGATATAGGCCGCCATGAAGTCCGGATCGCTGCGCTGAATACCGGCGCCACCGAAAGTGATGACCGCCTGCGGCACGTCCACCTCGGTGACGATGCGGCGGCCGAGCCCGGCCAGCTTGGCCTCCGGCACCGGCCTCAGATCGTTCTTTTCCGGCAGCGAACCGAACGCCTTGTCGATCAGGTCGCCGGCCGCCTTGGCATCGATGTCGCCGACGATGGAGATCGTCAGGTCATTCCGCGCGAAGACCCGGCGCGCATAGTCGCGCAGGTCCGCGATGGCGATACTAGGCACGCTGTCGAGCGAGCCCTTGGTTTCGCGGCCATAGGGATGATCGGGAAACGCGGTGCTCCACCAGGCGCGGCTGGCGATATTGTTCGGATTGGTGGTGTCGCGGCGCAGCGCCGAGATCTGCTGCGCCCGCACGCGCTCGACCGCGTCAGCATCGAAGCGCGGCTGCGACAAGGCCAACCGCAGAAGATCGAAGGCTTCGTCGCGGTTGTCGTTGAGCACGCGCAGCGAGCCGTAGAACTGGTCGCGTGTCGCGCTGAACGACAGTTCAATGGCGCGGCGCTCCAGCCGGTCCTGAAATGCCTTGCTGTCGAGCTCTCCGGCGCCTTCGTCGAGCGTGCTGGCAACCAGATTGGCCGTACCGGATTTGGCGGCGTCGTCCTGCACCGAGCCGCCGGCGAAAGCGTAGCTCATGGCGACCAGCGGCACGGTCTTCTCGCGCACCAGCCAGGCCTTGATGCCCTTCGGGCTGACGATCTTCTCGATCGTCACCGCGGCGGCCGGCGTCATGCCGACGAGCGCGACGACGGCGGCGCCCGCGACGGCAGCGATGACGCGCTTCATGACCGCTTTCCTCCGGCGCTGGCGGGCACGACCTGCTCAGCCTTGCCGGCAGCGGCGGCCGTCTCGTCCTTGACGAGATAGCCGGTCACCGAACGGCGCTTGTCGAGCCAGGCGCGCGCGACGTCCTGCACCTGCGCTGCGGTTACGGCGCGGATCCGCTCCGGCCATTTCTGCACGTCCTCGACGGTGGCGCCGCTCATCAGCGCCTGACCGTACCAGCGCGCCATGGTGGCCTGATTGTCCTGGGCGTAGATCGCGTCGGCGATCAGCCGCGATTTGGAGCGTTCGATTTCGTCGTCGGTGACGCCGCCTTCTGCAACGGCAGCAATGACGGCATCGGCGGCCGCTTCGAGATCGGTCAGACTGACGCCGCGGGCCGGCACGCCATAAACCGAGAACTTTGCCATGTCGTAGGCGGACGAGTCGTAATAGGCGCCGGCGCTGACCGCGACCGGCTTGTCGACGACCAGCGCGCGATAAAGCCGGCTATTCGAGCCGGTGCCGAGCACATGGGCCAGCACTTCAAGCGCTTCGGTCTCGCCGGCCTTGCCCAGACGGAACGACGGCACCAGATACGAGCGCTGCATCAGCGGCTGCTCGACGCGTGGATCGGCCAGCGTCAGCGACCGCGCCGCGGCGGGCGGCGGCTCCTGCGGACGGCTGCGCGGCAATAGGCCGGCCAGCGGCTTGATCTGGCCGTAGGTCTCGCGCGCAAAGGTCAACGCCTGCTGCGGATCGACATCGCCGGCGACGATAACCACGGCGTTGTTCGGGGCGTAAAAGCGCTTGTAGAACGCGATCGCATCCTCGCGCGTCAGGCCTTCCATTTCGTGGCGCCAGCCGATGATCGGCCGGCCATAGGGCGAGTTGAGGAACAGCGCCGCGTCGATCTGCTCGCCGAGGCGGGCGCGCGGATTGTTCTCCATGCGCTGGTTGCGCTCTTCGAGAATGACGTCGCGCTCGGGCAGCACCACGGCGTCGGTGAGCACAAGCCCCGTCATGCGGTCGGCCTCGAAATCCATCACCGCCTTGAGCTTCTCGCCGGGGACGCGCTGGTAATAGCCGGTGTAGTCGTTCGACGTGAAGGCATTCTCCTGGCCGCCCATGCGCGCGACCACGGACGAGAAATGCCCCGCCGGATTCTTCGCCGTGCCCTTGAACAGGAGATGCTCGAGAAAGTGCGCGAGGCCGGATTTACCCGGCGTCTCGTCGGCGGCGCCAACCTTGTACCAGATCATGTGCGTCACGACCGGCGCGCGGCGGTCGGGGATGACGACGAGTTCGATCCCGTTGTCGAGCTTGAAGTGCGAGACTGTCAGCGCCGGCTTGTCGGCGGCGGTCGCCGGGGAAAGCGGCACGAAGCCGGCCGCCACGAACAAGGTCACAGCGATGGCGCGCGAGAAGACGCTTGTCAGATTCACCTGGCGAAACCCCTGGATGCGAGCGTGAATGGCGCCCACGCGAGGGACCTTTCGGACGGCGTCCCTGCTATCATCACTTGGGATCTACGTCGCCCTTTGACTCAAGATAATTCGTCGCCTTCGGCGCTTCCTTGCGGTCGGTCACGCCATAGGGTTGGTCCGGCGACGGTGTTTGATAACCGGGCGGCGGGTCGGTCAGCGACGCGCGCGGCGGTTCGCCCGTGAAGCGTGCGACTTCGTCTTCCTTGCCGCCGAACATGTTGCCGAAAAGGCCGCCGCGGTAGCCGAGTTGCGACGGCGTCAATTTGTCGCCCGTCTCCAACCAGGTGCTGGCGGTGCGGTTCGGATCGTTACCGACGCGCGAGGGGCGATTGGCGGCGGACGCGCCGGGCGTCATTTCGCTCGGGCTGAGCACACGCTGCTCTTCACGCTGCTTCTGGTCGGCCGATTTGTAGCGATCGGCACGAGCCTGCCTCGCCGCTTCCCTCTTGCGCGCAACGTCGGGATCCTTCGGCCAGGCCGGATTGTTGGCGATCGCCGCGTCGGCCTTTTCCGGAATCGGGAGGTTGGTGCTCGGCGGAATGACGAGCGGCGCGCGTTCCTGATAGTTGATGACCTTCTGGCCGTCTTTGACGAAGCCGAGGCTCTCCATGACGTTGCGCAGAATCTTGCTGTCGAAGGCTTCGTCGTCGCCGTCATCGGCGCGCGCCGGCGCGACCTGCGCCGCAAGGACGAAGCTGAAAATGCTGGCCGCGATCACGGCCTGACGGGGGAAGCGGCGAACGATCATGGAACTAGCCCCTTCTTTCGATGAACGCCGAATTGCGCGCGTTTCGGACCCTTAGGTCGCCCGATCAGGCCTATTGCCTTGGGATCAGGGCGCTTTTACGGCATGGTCCCCGAAGACGGACTCATACAGGAGGCCCGCGACCCCGGCAACGATGGCCACGTCGGCGAGGTTAAAAACGTACCAGTTGAAGCGCCAGCCTGCCCCGGAAACGTGAAAAAACACGAAATCGACCACCCAGCCGTGCAGCAGGCGGTCGACGGTATTGCCTGCCGCACCACCGATGATCAGGCCGAGCGCCAACGCCGTGAACCGGTTTTCGGCCTTGGCCAGCCAGGCCCAGAGCAAGGCGACCGCGGCGGCCTTGAAACCGACCAGCAGCCACTGCCCGGCCTCGCCCGGCATCTGGAACAGGCCGTAGCTGATGCCGTAATTGCGGGTCAGCACGAAATCGAGGAATGGCGCGAGGCGGACCGGATTGGCTTCGAGATCGTGGACGAACAGCAGATAGAGCTTGGAGCCCTGATCGACCAGCGCGGCCGCGATCGCCACGGCGAGGCCGAACACGGTGAGCGGGCCGAAGAGGTAGGATTTGAGATTAAAGTTCATCGAGCCCTCACCGTTGTCATGGCCGGGCTTGACCCGGCCATCCCGCTTAGTGACGCAGTGCCCACCGAAGCGGGATCACCGGGTCACGACGCTACGCGTCGGCCCGGTGATGACAATTATGGAGTATTCTTCATCGTCTCGCGTTCGCGCAGCGCCTTGGCGTCGCGCGGCGAAACGTCCGGGTAGTCCGGGTCCGCGCCGATCGTGTTAAGAATCTTCCACGACCGCGCGCACTTCGTGCCTTCGGCGAGGTTCGACACCACCGCCACGCCCGACACGTCCGGTAACTTGAACGCGCTGTCCGGCCCGGCGTCGCTCACCAGCGTCAGCGCCGAGGTGATGCAGACTTCTGCCATGTCGACATCCAGCACCGCCTCATAGAGTTCGGCGTTCGACACATGCACGATCGGATGCGCTTCCAGCGAGGAGCCGATGCGCTTCTCGGCGCGCGCGACTTCGAGCGCGCCGGTGACGACGCGGCGGACCTGGCGCACCTTGCGCCATTTCTCGGCGAGCTTGTCGTTGCGCCACTGCGCCGGCACTTCGGGAAACGTTTCGAGATGCACCGACTTGGCATCCGCGCCATAGCGCGACAACCAGCTCTCTTCAGCGGTGAAGCACAGCATCGGCGCCAGCCACGTCACCGTGCAGCGGAACAGATGGTCGATCACGGTGAGCGAGGCCTTGCGCGTCACCGACGAATAAGGGTCGCAATAGAGCGCGTCCTTGCGGATGTCGAAATAGAACGCCGACAGGTCCGAGGTCATGAAGGCCGACAGCGCGGCGAAGATGCGCTTGTAGTCGAACTCGGCATAGGCCTTGCGCACGACCTCATCCAGCTCGGCAAGCCGATGCAGCATCAGCCTTTCCAGTTCCGGCATCGCCTCGTACTTGACGCGCTCGTCGTCATGGAAATGCGCCAGCGAGCCGAGCATCCAGCGAATGGTGTTGCGCAGCTTGCGATAGGTGTCGGCCGTGGTCTTGAGGATTTCCGGGCCGATGCGCAGGTCGTCGGCATAGTCCGAGGCGCAGACCCACATGCGCAGAATGTCGGCGCCGGACTGCTTGATGACGTCCTGCGGCGCGACCACGTTGCCGAGCGACTTCGACATCTTGCGGCCGTTCTCGTCGAGCACGAAACCGTGCGTCAGCACGACATCGAACGGCGCGCGTCCGCGCGTGCCACATGATTCCAGCAGCGAGGAATGGAACCAGCCACGATGCTGGTCCGAGCCTTCCAGATACATCACTTCGTCGCGGCCACCATCGACCTTGCGCTTGATGCCGGCGAGCTGCGGGAAATGCACCGGATCCTCGAGCACGAAGGCATGCGTCGAGCCGGAGTCGAACCAGACGTCGCAGATGTCGTCGACTTTCTTCCAGCCGTCATTGGCCAGCTTGCCGAGAAAGCGCTCGCGCGCGCCTTCCTTGTACCAGGCGTCGGCGCCCTCCTTGGCGAAGGCTTCGACGATGCGCAGCTCGACTTCCGGGTCCTGCAGGATATCGACCGAGCCGTCGCCCTTCTCCTTGATGAACACCGCGATCGGCACGCCCCAGGCGCGCTGGCGCGAGATCACCCAGTCGGGACGGCTCTCGATCATGCCGTTGATGCGGTTCTCGCCCTGCGGCGGCACCCATTTGGTCACCGAGATGGCGTGCAGCGCGCGGGCACGCAAGGTATCGCCGGGTTTGTCGATTCCCTTGTCCATGGCAATGAACCACTGCGGCGTGTTCCGATAGAGAATTGGCTTCTTCGAACGCCACGAATGCGGATACTGATGCTTGAGGCGGCCGCGCGCGATGATGTTGCCAACCTCGACTAATGCCTTGATCACCGCATCGTTTGCATCGCCTTTTTCGCCTTTATCGTTAAACACTCGCTTGCCCTCAAAACCGGGAGCTTGCGAGGTCAAAGCACCACTATCATCAACCGGATGAGGGATGGCCTTGATCGGATTCTCAATGCCGTATCGCTTTAATATTTCTGCACTGTTCATCCACACTTCGAAGTCTTCGCGGCCATGACTTGGCGCGGTGTGAACGAAACCGGTGCCGGCATCGGCCGTCACATGGTCGCCAGAAAGAAGTGGAACTACAAAATCATAACCACCCATTCTCTTGAATGGATGGTCGCATTCCAGTCGGATGCCGGCGGCCCCACCGTCGAGTTCGACGTCACAGACCTTCTTGGATGAGGACACCTTAGCCTGCTTGAAAACTTCGTCAGCTAGGTCGTCAGCAAGCACGTAAAAGTCACCGGTCTTGGCCCAATTTCCCTCGGGAGCCTCCAACACCTCGTAGACGCCGTAACCGATGTCAGACGAAAAGCTGATTGCTCTGTTCCCCGGCAAGGTCCATGGCGTGGTCGTCCAAATAACAACCGAACTATTCTTTAGGAATTCAACAGCCTTCTTATACGGCGCAAGGTCTTTTTCAGTGGCTTGAGGATCGATGCCGAAAATTTCGGCGCTTCGGACCGGAAACTTCACCCAGACCGTATCGCTCGTGTAGTCCTCGTACTCGATCTCCGCTTCGGCGAGCGCGGTCTTCTCGACCACGCTCCACATCACCGGCTTCGATCCGCGATACAAGGTGCCGTTGGCGGCGAACTTCATCAGCTCGCGCGCGATCTGCGCCTCGGCCGGATAGCTCATCGTCGTGTAGGGATGATCCCAGTCGCCCTCGACGCCGAGCCGCTTGAACTCGTCGCGCTGCACGTTCAGCCACTTCTCGGCATAGGCGCGGCATTCCTGGCGGAACGCCACCATCGCCGCAGCTTCCGAGAAGTTCGGCTTCGCCTTGTTCTTGGAGCGGTAGTTCTCTTCCTCGATCTTCCATTCGATCGGCAGGCCGTGACAGTCCCAGCCCGGCACGTAATTGGAATCGAAGCCGAGCATCTGCTGGCTGCGCGTCACCACGTCCTTGAGGATCTTGTTGAGCGCATGGCCGATATGAATGTTGCCGTTGGCGTAAGGCGGTCCGTCATGCAGCACGAACTTGTCGCGGCCCTTGGCGGTGGCGCGGAGCTGATCGTACAGCTTCTCGTCCTGCCACTTCTTGAGAAGCTCGGGCTCCTTCTGCGGCAGGCCGGCGCGCATCGGGAAATCCGTCTGCGGCAGGAACAGGGTCTCGGAATAGTCTTTTTCGGGCGATTTTTCGGGCTTGGACATTCGTTTTTCGCGCAAATTCAGGGGTCGCGGGGTGTGTAGCAGGGCCGTTTTGACCGCGCAAAGGCTTCAGGGGCGTAAACGGCCGCCCGGCCGTTAAATCCGCCCCAGCGCCGGGAACGCCCGGCCCGAGCGCTTGAGCGCTTCGCGGGCCTGCGCCACGTCGGCCATCATGTGCTTCTTCAAGGTCTCGATCGACGAGAACTTCTGCTCATGGCGGACCCAGCCGATGAAGGCGACGTCGAGCGTCTTGCCGTAGAGGTCGCCGTCGAAATCGAGCAGGAAAATCTCCAGCAGCGGCGCGCCGTCGTCGAACATCGGCCGGGTGCCGAACGAGGCGACGCCGTCGACCCGCGCACCGTCGATATCGACGCGCACCGCATAGATGCCGTGCTTGAGCTGGCACGACGGGTCGAGGCGGATATTGGCGGTCGGAAAACCGAGCTCGCGGCCGCGCTTCTCGCCGTGGATGACCTCCCCGGTCACGAACCACGGCGCCCCCAGCAGTTCGGCGGCTTCCACCACCTTGCCCTGGGCCAGCGTCTCGCGGATCGAGCCCGACGACACCGGCCGGCCCTCGTCCTCCAGCGGCGGCACGACATCGACCGGAAAGCCGAGGCGCGTGCCCTCGAAGGACAGATAGTTCGGCGAGCCCGCGCGGCCCTTGCCGAAGTGGAAGTCATAGCCAATGGCGACGCCGCCGACGCCGAACTTCCCGACCAGAATGCGCTGGACGAAATCCTCAGCCGTGGTCGAGGCAAAGGCGGCATCGAAGCGGAACACGATGGCGCCATCGAGCCCGGTCGCCGCCAGCAGGCGCAGCTTGTTATGGTCGCTCGACAGCGAGAACATCGGCGTGTCCGGCTGGAAGAAGCGGCGCGGATGCGGCGAGAAGGTCAGCGCCGCCGCCTTGCGGCCGAGCGCCGCGGCGCGCTGCAAAGCGGCGCCGATCACCTTGCGGTGGCCGCGATGCACGCCGTCGAAATTGCCGATCGCCACCACCGCGCCGTGCAGCGCACCCGGTTCGCCATCGGTGACGACGGTAAAGGGCCGGCCGGACGAAACGTCTTCATTCATTGGAGATTCTGGGCTCTATCGGATCGGGACCGCTGCGGTGCGGCGCGCCGTCTTTACGCTCCGGCCGGCCAGCGAGGCAACTGTCAATATTGACGTCGCCTAGGGTTATTGGATCGTTACCAATCTTTCAAATTAACCGGTTATTCAAGCGCTCAAGATAGATTGCCTTCATTGGCTTGGGACGCCCTGGGTGGGGCGATGGGTTTCGCTATGGCCGTCGATCATTCGATGCCGGTGCTCGTGGTGGACGACTACTCCACCATGGTCCGCATCATCCGCAATTTGCTCAAGCAGCTCGGCTTCGTCGAAATCGACGACGCCAATGATGGCCGGGCGGCGCTGGCCAAGATGCGCGAGCGCAAATACGGGCTGGTGATCTCCGACTGGAACATGGAGCCGATGACCGGCTACGACCTACTGCAGCAGGTGCGCAGCGACGAAGCGCTCGCCGACACGCCGTTCATCATGATCACGGCGGAATCGAAGACCGAGAACGTCATCGCCGCCAAGCGCGCCGGCGTTTCCAACTATATCGTCAAGCCGTTCAACGCCCAGACGCTGAAGGCGAAGATCGACGCGGTGTTCGACGGCTCGGCCGAAGTGCCGGCGGCCTAAGGCTCCTTCGTAGCCCCGCATGAAGCGAAGCGCATGCGGGGCAGCCGTCCCGGATTTCGCTGCGCTCATCCGGCCTACGAGCCCTCCTCCGAGGCACCTTCCCACATCCCGCGCCGGCGCTATATTACGTCCCTCGCCCGGAGACGTATGATGACCATACCGGTCAAACCACCTGCTGAAACGCCCCGCTACATCAGGCTGAACGATGCCGACAATGTCGCCATCGTCGCCAATGCCTTCGGCATGCCCGCCGGCTCGGTGTTTCCGGGCGGCCTGACGCTGAAGGATTACGTGCCGCAGGGCCACAAGGTGGCGCTGACCGACATCGCGAAGGACCGGCCGATCATCCGCTACGGCGAAGTCATCGGCTATGCCGTGGACGATATCGCCGCCGGTAGCTGGGTCGAGGAATCGCGCGTGCGCATGCCGGCACCGCCCAGCCTCGAGGGCCTCGAGCTCGCCACCCGCACCCCGCCGAAGCTGCCGCCGCTCGAGGGCTTCACCTTCGAGGGCTACCGCAACAAGGACGGTTCGGTCGGCACCAAGAACATCCTCGCCATCTCCACCAGCGTGCAATGCGTCGCCGGCACGCTGGAGATCGCGCTCAAGCGCATCAAGGATGAGTTGCTGCCGAAATATCCGAATGTCGATGACGTGGTCGCGGTGACGCATGTCTATGGCTGCGGCGTCGCCATCAACGCGCCGAAGTCCGAGATCCCGATCCGCACATTGCAGAACCTCGCCCGCCACCCGAACTACGGCGGCGAGGTCATGGTTGTCGGCCTCGGCTGCGAGAAGCTGGCGCCGGAGCGGCTGCTGCCGGACGGCAAGGCCGCCGATCACGAGATCATGCGCCTGCAGGACGAGAGCCTGACCTCCTTCGGCGCCATGATCGAGCTGATCATGACCATGGCAGACGAGCGCCTGAAGATCCTCAACGTGCGCCAGCGCGAGACCTGCCCCGCGTCCGAACTGGTGGTCGGCATGCAGTGCGGCGGCAGCGACGCCTTCTCCGGCGTCACCGCCAACCCGGCGCTCGGCTTCGCCGCGGACTTGCTGGTGCGCGCCGGCGCCACGGTGATGTTTTCCGAAGTCACCGAAGTGCGCGATGCTATCCATCTGCTCACGCCGCGCGCGGCCAATGAGCAGGTGGCGCGCGATCTCATCCGCGAGATGCAATGGTACGACGATTATCTCGACAAAGGCGGCGTCGATCGCTCGGCCAACACCACTCCCGGCAACAAGAAGGGCGGCCTCGCCAATATCGTCGAGAAGGCGCTCGGCTCATCCGCCAAGTCGGGATCGAGCGCCATAGCCGGCGTGCTGGCGCCGGGCGAGCGGGTCAAGGACAAGGGCCTGATCTTCGCCGCCACGCCCGCTTCCGATTTCGTCTGCGGCACGCTGCAACTGGCGTCCGGCATGAACGTCCACATCTTCACGACGGGACGCGGCACGCCCTATGGCCTGTCCTCGGTGCCGGTGATCAAGGTGGCGACCCGCAACGAGCTCGCCGCGCGCTGGTCCGATCTCATCGACCTCAACGCCGGCACCATCGCCACCGGCGAGGCCACCATCGAGGAGGTTGGTTGGCAGCTATTTCACCTCATCCTAGACGTCGCCAGCGGCCGGACCAAGACCTGCACCGACAAATGGGGACTCTACAATTCGCTGGCGCTGTTCAATCCGGCGCCGATTACGTAGCTGTCACCACACCAAGTGCTTCATCACCGCGGTCGGCTCTTCGCCCGCCACGGCGAACGCCGTCCTCATCGCATCTGCGTTCGGCGTGCCGCGGCCGCCGAACTCCTCGGCGTGAATGCCGGCCGAAATGAACAGCATGTCGATGCCGAAGGAGCGCGCGCCTTTCAGGTCCGTGCGCACGGAGTCGCCGATCGCGATAATCCTCCTGGGATCGGCCTTGCGGCCGAGCGCGGCTTCCGCCTTGGCAAGCGCCAACTCATAGATTGGCCGGTATGGCTTGCCGGCATAAAGCACTTCGCCGCCCATGGTCGCGTAGAGATCGGCAATGGCGCCGGCGCAATAGACGAGTTGCGTGCCGCGCTCCACGACCAGATCGGGATTGCCGCAGACCATGAACAGTTTGCGCTTCAGCGCAATGTCGAGCTGCGCGTGATAATCCTCGGGCTTTTCGGTCTCGTCGTCATAGAGTCCCGAGCAGACGATGTAGTCGGCGGTTTCCAGCGGCGCGAATTCGCCGTGCAGCCCGGTGAAGATCGAATGATCGCGCTCCGGGCCGATGTGGCAGATGCTCTGGCCCTTGCGGTGCACGATCACGTCACGCGTCACGTCGCCCGACGACACAATGCCGTCATAGGCCTCGCGCGGCACATGCAGGCGGTCGATCTGCTTGATGACGGAGTCGCCCGGCCGGGGGGCATTGGTGATGAAAATTACCGCCTTGCCCTGGGCGCGCGCGCGCATCAGCGCATCGCAGGCGTCGGGAAACGATACCTCGCCGTTGTGCACGACGCCCCAGACGTCGCACAGCAATACGTCATAGGACGACGCCAGCGCCGAGAAATGCGGGATCACGTTGTACACGTTACCGGACCGTTCAGCCTGATGATGCACTGGCCGCGAGGTATTCGCTCAGCGTCTTGGTGGCGGCGGGATTGGCCGGCGAAGCCGGCGGCGGCGCGGCGCCCTGCAGCGCCTCGGCGCGCACGGGACGCGGCGGCGAGAACAGGAAGCCCTGGCCGAAGCGCACGTCATAATCGAGGAGATCGACCACCGTGCTCTCGTTCTCGATGCGCTCACCGATCAGGTCGATGCCGTTGCGCGCCAGGAGATCGGCGAGATCCTCGGCGTGAATGTCGCTCTGCGCCGCGGCGGCGCGGTTGAGCAGCAGGCTGGCCGGCACCTTGACGAAGCGGAACGAACGGTCGGCCAATTCCTTCGGCTCGATGCGCAGGTCGGTGACGTGATCCATCGAGAAGCGGAAGCCGGTGTCCGCCAGCGCGGCGAGGCTTTCGAACTCGATCGGTCCGAACGAACGATAGGCGGCTTGCGTGAACTCGAAGGTCAGCGAGCCGGCCAGCGCCTTGTTCGCCTCCATGAATTCGAGGAACTGCTTGAAATAGAGGCCGTCGGTCAATGTCGTCGCATTGACGTTGCAGAACAGGCCGACGTCGCGGCTCTTGAGCTGCAGCCGGCGCACCACCTGCACGCAGCGAAACACCAGCATGTTGTCGATCTTCGGCATCAGCCCGGCGCTCTCGGCGATGTCGACGAAGTCGACGGCGGGGATGATTTCGCCGTCCTCGGTGCGCAGCCGCGACAACGCCTCGTAGAAGCGCACCTTGCGCTGCGGCAGCGTCACGACCGGCTGCAGATAAAGATCGATGCGGTTGGCGTCGGCCGCCTGCGCGATCATGGCGCTGATCTGTTCGCGGCTCATGCCCTTGAAGCGCGACACGCCGCTCACCGCGTCGGTCTCGCTCAGCGCCAGCGGAGCCTGCGGCACCTGTTCGGGCTCCGGCTCCAGCCGGCTCGGCACGGCATCCTCGACGGAAGCCGGTGCGGCCGTCGCCGGCTGCGGCAGGCCGGTCGGCGCTCCCAGCATTGCCTCATGCGCCGCGACGGTCTCGGCCAGTTGCCGCATCAGGCCGCCGAGTTCGCCGATCTCGGCGGCGATCGGATCGACGGCGCCGCGGGCACGGCTGACGGTTTGCTCGACGCGGCTTTCCACCGCGGCGATGCGCCGCGACATTTCGGCCATCTGCCGCGACAGGTCGGCGGTGCCGCGCGACAGGTCGGCGATCTGATCGCCGAGCACGCCGCGGTCGCGCAGCCGGTTATCCACCATGTTGTAGATCGCCATCGCCACGAGCGCGGCCAGCGCGACGATCGCGGCGGTGCGCGGATCGACCTTGAGGCCGAAATACAGCAGTACGCCGAGCGAGCCGGCGATGAGCACCATGCAGATCGAAATGAAAATGGCGCTGAGACGAAGCATCAAAACCGGTCCTGGGAGCCTTTCGAGCCCGGGTCTCGGGCGGCCGTGACTGATTCGCGCCCGTCGGCACCAATCTCCCTGAGTAGGCCCGCCTGCGCAACCGGGAATTCTTGCTATTCTACCGCCACTTCGCCATTCCTCCCCCGCGCCTTCGAAGCCTCGCATCGGAACTCCGCCTCCCCATGACGGCATCCCGCCTCGCCTCACTGTCAGCCGCCATCGAAGCCGCGCCTCACCGCGCGCTGGTGGCAATCCTGGCCCTGCATGCGCTGGTGTGGACGGCGCTGCCGACCCTTCTGTACCCGAACCTTCCGCTCGACCTGATCGAAGCCCTGACCTATGGCCGGGAATGGCAACTCGGCTATGACAAGCTGCCCCCTTTGCCTTGGTGGTTGGTGGAAGTGGCCTGGCGCATCGCCGGGCACGACTTTGCCTATTACCTCCTCGCCCAGATCGCGGTCGTCACCGCTCTGGCCTTCGTCTACGCCGCCGCCCTGCCGATCACAGGGGCCGTCGGTGCGCTCGCCGCGGTGCTGATCGTCGACGGCCTGCACTACCTCAACTACACCGCGGCCAAGTTCAATCACGACGTCATTCAGCTACCGTTCTGGGCCATGGCCGGCTACGCATTGCATCGCGGCCTGCGTACGGGCCGGATGAGCGCGTGGCTGCTGCTCGGCCTCGCCGTCGGCCTGTCGCTCTGGGCGAAATACTTCGTCGTCGTGCTGGTGGCGCCGATGGTGGTCTTTGCGCTGATCGACAAGGACGCGCGCAAGGCGCTCGCAACCCCCGGGCCCTATGTCGCCGCCGCGGTGGCGCTCGCCGTTGCATCGCCGCATCTCGTCTGGTTGGTGAAAAACGACTTCCTGCCATTCGCCTATGCCGAGCACCGCGCCGTGCTGCCGCGCGGCTGGTACGACCATCTCTGGAATCCGCTCAAATTCGCGCTTGGCCAGCTCGGCTTCATGATTCCGGCGCTGATCATCGCCCTGCCCTTGTTCTGGCCCCGTAAAGCCGAAGGCGAGACACCTGTCGCCGCACCGGCTAACGACTTCGACCGCCGCATCGTGAGCTGGCTCGCCTTCGGACCGATCACCGCCGTGCTGCTGCTCGGCGTCATCAGCGGCCGCGGCGCCATCGCCATGTGGGGCTATCCGCTGTGGCTGTTCCTCGGCCTATGGCTGGTTCTTTATGCGCGTCGCGCCATAGCCGGCGAGCGGCTGGCGCGCATCGTCGTCACCTGGGCCGTCGTCTTTGCCGCGCTGGCCGGCGCTTTCATCGTCAACTACGAAATCCTGCCGCGCTTCGACCACCGCTATCGCGCCGTGTTCTTTCCCGGCGAGGCGCTGGCGCGCGAAATCACGGCGCGCACCCGCGCCGTTACCGGCCAGGCGCCGGTCTATGTCATCGGCTCGATGTGGGATGGCGGCAATATCGGCCACTACGCCAAAAGCCGGCCGCGCGTGCTGATCGACGGCAAGCCGGAGCGCGCGCCGTGGATCGACCTCAACGACCTGCGCGCCCGCGGCGCCATCATCGTCTGGACCGACGCCGACACCACGGTGGTGCCGCCGATGTACCGCACCGTGGCGCCGGACGCTGCTGTGCAGCCGTCCTTCACGCTGCCCTACCGGCGCGGGCCCGGCAGCGTCGAGATCGGCTGGGCAATTTTGCTGCCGAAGCCGTCCTTCGCCGCGCGCTAGACTGATTGGCTCTCGAGCCGATGCATGTCGTCGCGGACGATGCGGCCGTCGAGCAGTTCGACATGGCGGTCCATGCGCTCGGCCATCGCCACATCGTGCGTGACCGCGACGACGGTCTTGCCGTGGCCGTGCACCAGCTCGCGCAGCACCTCGAACACCTGCGCGCTCGATTTGGAATCGAGCGAGCCGGTCGGCTCATCGGCCAGGATCACCGGCGGTTCGTTGGCGAGCGCCCGCGCCACCGCGACGCGCTGGCGCTGGCCGCCGGACAACTGGTCCGGCCGTTTGTCCATATGGTCGGCAAGGCCGAGCGAGGACAGCAGGACGGCGCCCCGCGTGCGCATCTCCTCGCGCGTGAGACGGCCGAGCGCGCGCATCGGCAGCATGACATTGTCGATGACGGTCAGCTCCGGCAGCAGGAAATGAAACTGGAACACGAAGCCGAGCGTCGTCAGCCGCGCCAGCGCCCGCTCCTCCTCGGTCATCACCGTCGTCACCTTGCCTTCGATCAGCACCTCGCCCGCGGTCGGCATGTCGAGCAGGCCGAGCAGATAGAGCAATGACGATTTGCCGGACCCGGACGGCCCGGTGATGGCGACGAATTCATGCGGCCGGATGACGAGGTCGATATCGCGCACCAGGGTGGTCGGCACGATGCCGGGCAGGATGCGCGTCACCTTGCGCGCCTCGATCAGCGGCGCGGTTGCTTCCCCGCTCATGTCGCGCCCCGGATGATCTCGACCGGATGCAGGCGCGCCGCCTTGCGCGCCGGCTGATAGCCCGCGATCACCGAGGAGGCGAGCGCAACGAAGCCCGCCAGCAGATAGTGCTTGTAGCTGAAGGCGAGCGGCAGGCTGTTGCTGTCGAGGAACGGACTCTTGATCTCGATCGAACCGACCCCGATGCTGAGCAGATAGCCGAACACGAAACCCGCCAGCGAGCCGGCCAGCCCGATCATCAACGCTTCGACGACGAAGATCGAGCGCACGGTGAATTCGCTGAGGCCCAGCGACTTCATGATGGCAATGTCGCGCGCCTTTTCATGAGTGATCGTGGAGATGATGTTGTAGGTGCCGAAGCTCGCCACCAGCAGGATGGCACCGACCACCGTGTACATGATGATGTTGCGGATGATGAAGGCCGACAGCAGGTCCTCGTGCGCCTCTTCCCACGACACCGACTTGTAGCCGGTTTCGCGCTCGACCCGGGTGGCGATGTCGCGCGCAATCATCGGATCCTTGAGGCGGATGCGCAGCTCGTTGATGAGCCCGGTCTGCCGCGCCAGGATCTGCCCGGTCTTGACCAGCACATAGGCCGTGCTCTCGTCGACGGAGCGCACGCCGGTATGGAAGAAACCGACCACCTGCGCGTTCATCCGCGCTCCTTCGCTGGTCTGCAACGTGATATTGGCGCCGATGCGCGCGCCGATCTTTTCCGACAACCGGTCGCCGATCACGATAGCGTTGGTGGCGCGGTACAGCGCCGCCAGGGTGGCGCCGCGCATCTGCTGCGGCAGGTCCGACACCAGGCCCTCGCGGCGCGGGTCGATGGCGACGATGCTGGTGGCGACGTCGTGGCTGGCGTAGCGGATGATCGCCTGCACGCGCACGGTCGGCGCGATGCCGCCGGGCAGCCACGGCTCCAGGGCCGCCATGGTGGCGAGCGGGTTCTTGATGCCGCGCCGGCGCGCTTCCGGCGTCAGGTTGTGAATCTCGGCGGCATCATAGAGCCGCTCCGCCGGTTGCGGCGGCGGCGCGCGGCGTTCGTCCGACACGGTGATATGCGCCATGGCATTGACGAGCTGCTTGATGAAGTCGTCCTGCGAGCCCTGCATCAGCGACGCCATCATGATGGAAAAGCCGACGCCGGTGGCGACGCCGGCCACCGCGACGCCGGTCTGCCGCAGCCGCGCCCGCACATGGGTCCAGGCGATGTCGAAGATGAGGTTCATGGCACTCTCGCGCGATGCAACGAACTCCGTTCAAAGTTTATCACGGCTCCGTCACCCGCAGGCGTGCACCGTCCCTGAGCCCGGCCGGCGCCGGCGACACCACGCGTTCGCCGTCTTTTAAGCCGTCGAGAATCTCGACCGCGCGCGTGCCGCGAATGCCAACAGCTACAGTGCGCTTGCGCGCGCGAACGCCATCGACGATGAACACGGCGTTGTCCTGCACCGCATCGGTCGGCACCAGCAGCGCGTTCGCCTTCTCCCGCGTGACGATATTGGCCTCGACGCTCATGCCCGGCTTGAGCGGCGTATCGGCCGGCAGCGCCGCCTTGATGCGGAACGTCTTGGCGGTGACATCGCCCATCGGCGTGATCTCGCTGATCCGGCCTTCGAGCCGCTGCTCCGGAAACGCATCGGTGCGGAACAGCACGACCTGACCCAGCGTCACGCGCGGGATATCCTCTTCGTTTACTTCCGCGACCACCTGCAGCGGCGTCGGCACGCCGACGCGAAACAGAATCTGTCCTGCTTCGGCGATCTCGCCGATTTCGCCGTCACGGCGCAGAACAATGCCATCGATGGGCGAGAAGATCGTGTAATCGTTGATCTTCTCGGTTTGCACCGAGATCAGGCCCTGCACCTGCTGCAGGTCCATCGAGGCGCGCTCATAGGCCTGCGTCGTCGCCGCCCCACGCGCGATCAGCTCGCTGACGCGGTTCATCTCGTTCTTGAGGAAGTTCTCGCGGGCGCGCAGCTCTTTCATCTGCGCCTGCACCTCGCGGTCGTCGAGGCGGGCGAGCACGTCGCCCTTGGCGACGGTCTTGCTCTCGCAGTCGCAAATCTCGACGATGCGGTCGCGGATGACACTGGCCACTCTCGCCCAGCGCACCGGCTCGACGCCGCCGGTCGCGTAGACGATTTCGACGGCAGTGCCGCGCGCGGCGGCGACCGCGGCGACCTGCGGCCACTGGCTAAAGCGCCATCCGATCGCCCCGCCGGCGACCGCAACGACCAGGAGGGCGAGAAGGACGACACGCCGTTTCTGCATGGCGCAAGTCTAGCGGCGGCGCCGGCCGACGCAATTGACGTACCGCAAGGGTCACAAAACGTTACATTCCTGTAGCCCGGATGAGCGCAGCGAAATCCGGGAACGGCGTCCCCGCATTCCGCTTCGCTTCATGCGGGCTACAAGCCTACGCCCCCTGCTTGATGACCGTCGCGACCTTGGAAATGATTTCGTCGATCTGGTCTTCGGTCACGATTAGCGGCGGGCTCATGGCAATGGCATCGCCCGAGGTGCGGAACATGATGTCATGGTTGTGGAAGCCGTTCTCGATCGCTTCGTAACCGCGCTTGCCGACGGCGTCGGGCTTGCTGGCCAGATCGATGCCCGCCATCAGGCCGACGACGCGGATGTCCAGCACACCCGGCAGGCCCTTGAGGCTCATCACCGCTTGTGCCCAGACTGGCTCCAACTTCCTCGCGCGTTCGAACAGGTTCTCGTCGCGGTAGAGATCGAGCGTGGCAAGACCGGCCGCGCAGGCCAGCGGATGCGCCGAATAGGTGTAGCCGTGGAACAGCTCGATGACGTGATCCGGTCCGGTCATGAAGGCATCGTGGATGTGCTTGCGCGCAATGACGCCGCCCATCGGCACCGAACCTGACGTAATGCCCTTGGCGAAGCAGATCATGTCCGGCGTGACGCCGTAGCGCTCCGCGGCGAAGGCATGGCCAAGGCGGCCATAGCCGGTGATGACTTCGTCGAACACCAGCAGGATGCCGTGCTTGTCGCAGATCTGGCGCAGGCGCTTGAGGTAGCCCTTCGGCGGCGGCAGCACCGCCGTCGAACCGGACACCGGCTCGACGAAGACGGCGGCGATGGTGGACGCATCGTGCAGCGCCACCAGACGATCGAGTTCGTCCGCAAGATGTTCGCCCCAGTCCGGCTCGCCAATCGAGAACGCCTGCTCGGCGCGGTTATAGGTCGATTGCAGATGATCGACGCCAGCCAGCAGCGTGCCGAACTGCTTGCGGTTGGCGACCATGCCGCCGATCGAGGTGCCGCCGAAGCCGACGCCGTGATAGCCGCGCTCGCGGCCGATGAAGCGCACGCGCGTGGCCTCACCCTTGGCGCGGTGATAGGCCAGCGCGATCTTCATCGCGGTGTCGTCGGCTTCCGAGCCCGAATTGCAGAAGAACACATGGTCGAGGTCGCCCGGCGCCAGGGCCGCGATGCGGCTCGCCAGCTCGAATGCCTTGGGGTGGCCGAACTGAAAGGTCGGCGAGAAGTCGAGCTCGGCCGCCTGCTTCTGGATCGCGGCGACGATGGAATCGCGGTTATGGCCGGCATTGGTGCACCACAGACCGGCCGAGGCGTCGATGATCTTGCGGCCCTCGGGCGTGAAGTAGTGCATGTCCTTGGCGCTCGCCACCATGCGCGGCCGCGCCTTGAAGGAGCGGTTGGACGTGAACGGCATCCAGAACGGCGCAAGGTCGTTGGGGACGGAGGTTGATGCGGTTTTAGGGGCCAGGGCCATGGGACACTCGCTTTCCTGCCGCAGGGCGCGGCGGATGATCGGTTAAGCCCATGGAATATCCGCTTTTGCCGATAATGACAAAGCCGGAAACGGCTGCTACCACGGCCGGAATTCATCCCCCAATATTCGAAGCGAATATGTCCGACCCGAAATCCGGCAAGAAACCGCAGAAACTGAAAGCCCGCATGCCGCGGGGCCTGGCCGACCGCGGCCCGGCCGAGATCGCCGCGACGCGGGCGATGGTCGAGACCATCCGTCAGACTTTCGAACGCTACGGCTTCGATCCGGTCGAAACACCAACCTTCGAATACACCGATGCGCTCGGCAAATTCCTGCCCGACCAGGACCGGCCGAACGAGGGCGTGTTCTCGTTCCAGGACGACGACGAGCAGTGGATCTCGCTGCGCTACGACCTGACCGCGCCTTTGGCGCGCTACGTCGCCGAGAACTATCAGCACCTCGCTTTGCCCTATCGCAGCTATCGCCAGGGCTATGTCTATCGCAACGAGAAGCCCGGCCCCGGCCGCTTCCGCCAGTTCATGCAGTTCGACGCCGACACGGTCGGCTCGCCGAGCATGGCCGCGGACGCCGAGATGTGCATGCTCGCCGCCGACACCATGGAAGCGCTCGGCATCAAGCGCGGCGACTATGTGGTGAAGGTAAATAACAGGAAGGTGCTGGATGGGGTGATGGATGGCGCACAGATCGCTCCAGAAAAGCGACTGACTGTGCTGCGAGCGATCGACAAGTTGGATCGGTTGGGCCTTGAAGGTGTTGTCGAATTACTTGGCAAAGGCCGTAAGGATGAAAGCGGAGACTTCACAAAAGGCGCAGAACTTAATGACGAACAAATTCGAGCTATTGACGAACTCCTAGGACTCCAAAAGCTTGCTTATACGCCGCTAACGGACCTCGACTATGCCACAAGAATTTTTAGAACTCTTTATCGCGAAAAATATGAAGGCATGCCTGACGAAAAAATCAAGAGACAACTCCTTGAATTGCGCAATCAAGGCCGCGAAACCTTATTTGAAGGCGTACTGGCTCTCGTAGAACAGAATGCACTCGTAGTCTCATCAAATGAAAAATACTTGGAAGGCATTCGCGAATTAAAAGCGATCAATGAGACTGTTCAAGCTGGCGGATATACGAGCAAGCAAATAAAGATCGATTTCACCGTCGTCCGCGGTCTCGAATACTACACCGGACCCGTCTATGAAGTTGAACTCACCTTCGAGGTGAAGGACGAGAAAGGCCGCCCGGTGCGCTTCGGCTCGGTCGGCGGCGGTGGCCGTTACGATGGCCTCGTGTCGCGCTTCATGGGCCAGCCCGTGCCGGCGACCGGCTTCTCCATCGGCGTGTCGCGCCTGCAGGCGGCGCTGACGGCGCTCGGTACATTGTCGTCGAAGCCTGAAGCAGGCCCGGTCGTCGTCACCATCATGGACCGCGACAATGTCGCCGCCTATCAGCGCATGGTCACGGAACTGCGCAACGCCGGCATCCGCGCCGAGCTTTATCTAGGCAATCCGAAGAACAATGTCGGCCAGCAGTTGAAGTACGCCGACAAGCGGCACTCGCCCTGCGCCATCATCCAGGGCTCCGACGAGCGCGCCGCCGGTCAGGTCGTCATCAAGGACCTCATCGTCGGCGCCGAGCTGGCCGCCGCCAATGCCAGCGACCGCGAGGATTATCTCAAGAAGCAGGCCGAGGCGCAGTTTTCGGTCAGCGAAGCTGACCTGGTTGCCGAAGTGCGCAAGGTGCTGGCGCGTCACGGCCGCGCCTAGGCGCTTTCACCGCGGCGTCACCCGCCTGTCATCAGCCGTAAAGTCGCAGCCGCTAGCCTCCCCGGAACGAAAACGGTTCTGGCGCATTGTGCCGCCAAACCGACAACAAGCGTACCGGGGAGACGGTCCGATGGATGATCGTTGGCCTTACCCAATTTCGATGACAATGCAGCGGCAGACCGGCTCCGCGCCTAAGCCGCGTGCCGTTTCCAGCCCGTCCGTCGCGCCGGCCGTCGATGCCGACAAGGCGGCGCCTGACGGCAAGCCCGAGACGTCCCAGATTCCGATCGTGCCCGAACTGTGAGAGTTCGTCAGGGGTCCTAGATCGCGACGACGTTGTCGTCGGCGAGAGGCGGCGCGTCGCCGACTTCGATGACATGGCCGAGGACCTGCTCGGCGGCATCGAAACTGTCCATCAGCGACATATTCTCGATCACCTTGCCGTCCTGAAACCGGAAGAAATTGGCGACGCGGTAGCTGACCGTCCGGCCATCGGCCGCGAGCCGGCCCGTCAGCCGGGTGAGCGCCGCGCCGCGATTGCCGTCGATCAGGAACTTCTCGCGCACCACTTTGACATCGTTCAGCACATTGCGCGCCCGCCGCGCCATGACATCGATGACCGCCGCCTTGCCGCGATGCGTGCCGCAGTAGGGAATCACATCGATCGGGCCGCTGATGGTCCAGACCACATCGTCATGAAGGTATGCACCGAATAATTGCGGATCGCGCGAGGCGAAGGCCCTGAAATAGGCCTCGACTACCGACGGATCGACGACGTCCTCGGCAATGTTGTCAGTGCGGAACTGCGTTCGCAGTGCCTGGCTCATAGCAGCACCAGATTTCTAGCTCGCTCCGGAAGGTCGTCACGCAAAGCGAGCGAATGACCGAGCATCTGTTCGGCAGCATCGAAGGTGTCGATGATCGACAAGGTTTCGATCACCTTGCCATCCTGAAAGCGGATGAAGTGAGCGAAGCGGTAGCCGATCTGGCGGCCGTCGCTACGGCGGCGCGCCGTCATGCGGTTGAGGGTGGCGACGCTGTCGCCGCTGATGACCACGGATTCAGGGCGCACCTTCAGGTCGGCGAGAACGCTCGGCAGGATGTTGCACGCCAGTTCAAGGACCTGCGCCTTGCCATGACGCTCGCCGCAATACCGCAGCACTGAAATAGGGCCGCTGATGCTCCATTCGACATCGTCGTGGAGCATGGCTGCAAGCTTGTCACGGTCGCCGGTCGTGTAAGCGTCGTAGAAAGCGTCCACGACCTGCCGGGTCACGGTGTGGGCCATCGCGCGAGCCTCCTGCGACCAGTGAACGCTGGTTGTGTTGAAAATTCCTTACTTGTCAGGTACTTGTCTGCCCACTCATGCCGCGCCGCACAAAAGTGGGAAAGCTCCGCGCAGGGCAAGATTCGTTAACGACGCCAGTGATTTAAGCCCGAATTCCGGTGACGCTGTCAGGCATTCGTCGTCGAAACCTTAAACCTGACGTGCTAAAGCGCCGCACGACGATCGGGACGACGGACGACGATGAACGGGAATTGGCCAACAAGCGGCACGGGCACCGCATCGGACCCACGAGCGGAAGCGCTGCTCGCGTCCTATGAGCGCGCCGGCTATGCCCGCGTGTCGCCCCCGATCCTGCAGCCGGCCGAGCCGTTCCTCGACCTGTCGGGCGAGGACATCCGCCGCCGCATGTTTCTGACCACCGCGCCGGGCGGCGCGGAACTGTGCCTACGTCCGGATCTGACCATCCCGGTCTCGCGCGACTACCTCGCCTCCCCGCTCGCCGGGAAGCCGGCAAACTACTGCTACCTCGGCCCCGTCTTCCGGCATCGCGCCGGAGAAAGCGCCGAATTCTTGCAAGGCGGCGTCGAGAGTTTTGGGCGGACCGACACGGCGGCCGCCGATGCCGAAATGCTGACCCTCGGTCATGAAGCCACCGCCAGCTACGGCCTGACCGCGCCCGACATGCGCACCGGCGACGTCGGGCTGTTTTCGGCGCTGGTCGCCGCGCTCGACCTCGCGCCGGCGTGGAAACGGCGCCTGATCAAGGACTTCAACCGCAAGACCAACCTCGCACAGGACCTCGATCGCCTGGCGCTGGGCGGCAATAACGGCCGCCCGGAATATCAGGGCGTGCTCGCCGCGCTCGCCGGCTCCGACCCGAAGGGCGCGCATGCGCTGGTCACCGACCTGCTCTCGATCGCTGGCATCAGCGCCGTCGGCGGCCGCTCGGTCGCCGAGATCGCCGACCGCTTCCTCGAGCAGTCGGCGCTCGGGGCCTCGACCCGGCTGCCGCGCGACGTGCGCGGCCTGATCGAGCGCTTCCTCGCCATCGCCGGCGATCCGGACGAGGCTGCGGCGGAATTGCGGGCCCTCGCGGCCGACGCCAATCTCGCCGGCGAACTCGGGCCCGCGCTCGACCTTCTGGAAAGCCGCAACGGCTTCCTCGCCGCGCGCGACATCGACCTCAAGCGCGTGCATTTCTCGACCGCCTTCGGCCGCGGCTTCGACTACTACACCGGCTTCGTCTTCGAGATCACCGACCCGGCGCGCACCGGCGATCCGCTGATATCCGGCGGGCGCTATGATGGGCTTTTGACCCGGCTCGGCGCCGCCGAACCGATCCCGGCGATCGGCTTTGCGGTCTGGATCGAACGCCTCGCCGTCTATGGAGGCGCAGCATGAGCGCGCCGCTGGTTCTCGCCGTGCCCGCCAAGGGCCGGCTTCAGGAAAACGCCGAAGCCTTCTTCGCCCGCTCCGGGCTGCAGCTCGTCAAGCCGCGCGGCGCCCGCGACTATCGCGGCGAAGTCGCCGGGCTCGACGGCGTCGAGGTCGCTTATCTCTCGGCCAGCGAAATCACCGCACAGCTCGCCGCCGGTAGTGTCCACATGGGCGTCACCGGCGAGGACCTGATCCGTGAGCAGATCGCCGACGCGGACGACAAGGTCGTGCTCATCGAGCCGCTCGGCTTTGGTTTCGCCAATGTCGTGGTCGCGGTGCCGCAGGCCTGGATCGACGTGCGCACCATGGCCGACATCGACGACGTCGCCACCGGCTTCCGTCAGCATCACGGTCGCAAGATGCGGGTC
>Ga0180223_1000613_pt1 | contig 40852 bp, 43 predicted proteins | sample eDN5th30CKraftOP_FD_151337 | JGI IMG/M metagenome (GOLD analysis project Ga0180223, IMG submission 151337) | Enriched Organic Plus compost microbial communities from Emeryville, California, USA - eDNA 5th pass 30_C Kraft OP (version 2) (version 2) ... | reverse complement strand
TCTTCTCGTTGATGAGGATGTAGGCGTCGTCGAATTCAACGCGCATCTTGTCGGCGTTGGTGACGAAGTAGGGCGAGATGTAGCCGCGGTCGAACTGCATGCCTTCGACGACATCGAGTTCGGTGTCGAGCGACTTGGCTTCCTCGACGGTAATGACGCCCTCATTGCCGACCTTGGCCATGGCCTTGGCGAGGAAGTCACCGATCTCCTTGTCGCCGTTGGCCGAGATGGTGCCGACCTGGGCGATCTCCTCGTTCGAGGTGACCTTCTTGGAGTTCTTCTGCAGGTCCGCGACGACGGCTTCGACAGCGAGGTCGATGCCGCGCTTCAGGTCCATCGGGTTCATGCCGGCGGCGACGGACTTGGCGCCTTCTTTCACGATCGCCTGGGCGAGCACGGTGGCGGTGGTGGTGCCGTCGCCGGCGAGGTCCGCCGACTTCGAGGCCACTTCGCGCACCATCTGGGCGCCCATGTTCTCGAACTTGTCGTCAAGCTCGATGTCCTTGGCGACGGTGACGCCGTCCTTGGTGATGCGCGGTGCGCCGAACGACTTGTCCAGCACGACGTTGCGGCCCTTGGGGCCGAGGGTGACCTTCACCGCGTTGGCGAGGATGTCGACGCCGCGCAGCATCTTGTCGCGCGCGTCAACGCCGAATTTCACTTCTTTGGCTGACATTGTTTGCTTCCTTTAAATGTGAGGGGAGACGCGCTCAGGCGGCTTTCTTCTTCGAACCGGCGTCGGTGATGACGCCCATGATGTCGCTTTCCTTCATGATCAGGACGTCCTGACCATCGATCTTCACCTCGGTGCCCGACCATTTGCCGAACAGCACGACATCGCCGACCTTGAGGTCGATCGGGATCAGCTTGCCGGCTTCGTCGCGGCCACCCGGGCCGACGGCGACGATCTCGCCCTGCGACGGCTTTTCCTTCGCGTTGTCGGGAATGATGATGCCGCCCTTGGTTTTCTCTTCGGCGTCGATGCGCTTGACCACGACGCGGTCGTGAAGCGGACGGAATTTCATGCAGTCCTCCTAAGATATTGGAATTGCTGTATCTATTTGAATTAGCAGTCAGCTTCATGGAGTGCCATGGCTGACATTGGCGGGAGATAGGCGGGCCCGGTGAAACGGGCAAGAGGGCCTTAGCAAATTTTCTGGCACTCACAAACGGCGGCTGCCAGAAATCGTTAACAGCTGGGCATGGTCCGGCAGCGAGCACCCCGGTACAATCCAGGCGGCCGGGTCCGGGAGCGGGCGGACCCCGCAAGTCTCGAAACCCTCAGGCCTCCTTTCGAGAGGCCACATCAGGCTGCTGTCAGCAGCCTTTGGGTGCTGCTGCTAGTGCCTTGATAATTAACAGTTTATTCAATGTTTAGGCTTGTGATCGGGCAACTGAGTGCGTCAGATTTCACCTGTGCGTCGCGAGACGACAGGACCAATGACCGACGCTAGGGCGGGTTTTCCGGTCAGCCTGACCGGATACTGCCCAAAGCGGCCCTCGGCGGCCCCGCCGTTCGCGAATGCGCTCCTGCAATGGAGGATGGCATGGCGTTGCGGCATACGGCCAACGACAAGACAACCGGCGGGGCGGTCAGCGCCGACTTTCTCAAGCAGCTCAAGGGCTACGGCCTGACCACGGCGGAGATTCTGTATCGCCGCCCGGATCATCGCTGGCTGCTGCAATCCTATGTCTGGCAGGACTACGACCTGTTTCCGAACTTCCCGGCGCTGAAGGACTTTCTCGCCTTCTGGCAGGCCAAGCTCGAGGGGCCGCTGTTCTCCGTCACCGTCGCGCACTCCAAGCTGATCAAGCCTGCGGAGCTGAAGGCGGTGGACGGCGTGTTCAGGTTGCATTGATTTCGTCATTCCGGACAGCGCGCCGCAGGCGGGCTGATCCGGAATCCCGATATGACGTGCGAGATTCCGGGTTCGCTCGCGGTGCTCGCGCCCCGGAATGACATCGTGAATTACCCGCGTCCCACGAACGGCATCTTGGTCGCCATCACGTTCATGAACAGCACGTTGGCCTCCAGCGTCCGCGTCGCCATGAACACAATGGCATCGGCGACGTTCTGCACGTCCATGCGCGGCTCGACCATGGTCTGGCCGTTCGGCTGCAGGATGCCATCGGCCATGCGCGTGGTGAGGTCGGTCGCCGCGTTGCCGATGTCAATCTGTCCGCCCGCGATGTCGTAGGCGCGGCCGTCGAGCGCGATCGATCTGGTGAGGCCGGTAATGGCGTGCTTGGTCGCGGTGTAGGCGACGGTGAATGGGCGCGGCGAATAGGCCGAGATCGAGCCGTTGTTGATGATGCGTCCACCGCGCGGAGACTGCTCCTTCATGATCCGGAAGGCGTGCTGCGTGCACAAAAACGGCGCGGTGAGGTTGGTGGCCACCGCTGCCTGCCATTTATCGAACGGCAGATCCTCCAGCGGCACCGCAGGCGCGCCGACACCCGCATTGTTGAACAACAGATCGAGCCGCCCGAATTGTTCCTTCACTGTCGCGAACAGCGCGGCGATGGAGGTGGGGTCGGTCATGTCGGACGGCACGGCGAGGCATGTGCCGAGCTTCATCCCCTCGGTGGCGGCTTCATCCAGCTTGTCTTTGCGGCGCGCCGTCAGCACCACCGTGAAGCCTGCCTTGATGAGCGCGAGCGCGCAGGCCCTGCCGATACCGGCGCTTGCACCGGTGACGAGGGCGATTTTTTCGTGTGCCACGATTTCTCTCCGATGCTTTCCCGTGTTCGCGGGAGCGATGCGTTACGTTTTGTTCGGCTTGTAAGGCGGGCGGGGGATGCTCTGGTGCGCGGCGCGCAAGGCTTCGCTCCACTTCGCCCGCAGATTGCTGAAGTAGGGATCGTCGTATTCGATGCGCATATTGAGTTCGGCCTCGCACACGTCGGGCCGCAGCAGCATGATGTCGATCGGCGGGCTGACGCCGAGATTGGAGCGCATCGTTGAGTCCATCGAAATCAGTGCGATCTTCAGCGCGTCATACAGTTCGACATCGTAGGAGATCGCGCGGTCCAGCACCGGCTTGCCGTATTTGTGTTCGCCGATCTGCAGGTAGGGCGTGTCGGTGGTACATTCGATGAAATTGCCGGCGGGGTACACCATGAACAGGCGCATCCGCTCGCCGGCAATCTGGCCGCCGAGCAGGAACGAGACATCGAAATTGATGTCCTCGGCCATCAGTGCCGCGCCCTCGGTGCGGCTGACGCTGCGGATGGCGCGGCCAAGACGCTGCGCCGCCTGGAACAGGCTCGGCGCGTTCATCAGGGTCTCAGTCTCGCCGGTGATGGGATTTTCGACGCCTTCCGCGAGCGTGGAGAGCACCGATTGGCTGATCGCGAGATTGCCCGCCGCGGCGACCGCCATGACGCGCTCGCCGGGATTTTCGAACACATGCAGCTTGCGGAAGGTGGAGATATTGTCGAGGCCCGCATTGGTGCGGGTGTCGGCCATCATCACGAGGCCTTCTTTCACCAGGATTCCGCAGCAATAGGTCATTCAGGTCTCCGCGCGTGCGGCCCGTTTTTACGCAACGTTGCGAAAGGGGGCAACCGCCGGCCTGCCGGTCCATATCAAAGGGCGGGGAAGGGCCTAAAGTGATGGTGGCAAGATCGCCGTCCGCGCGATATGCAGGAGGTGGAACAACTGCGGACTCCTCCTGTCTGGAGCAAGTAGGCGAAGAATCCGCCGTCCGCCTGAGAGAGATGCGACATGACCGAGATCGTCACGGCCGGCATTCTGGTGATCGGCGATGAAATTCTGTCTGGACGGACCAAGGACAAGAACATCGGCTTCATCGCCGAATACCTGACCAATCTCGGCATCGACCTGAAAGAAGTCCGCGTCGTGTCCGACGATGAGGGCGACATTATCGCGGCGCTGAACGCGCTGCGCCAGCGGTACGATTATGTGTTCACCACCGGCGGCATCGGCCCGACGCATGACGACATTACCGCCGACAGCGTGGCGAAAGCGTTCGGCGTCGGCATCGACCATCACCCGGCGGTGGTGGCGCGGTTCAAGGAACGCTTCGGCGATGCACTGAACGAGGCGCGGCTGCGGATGGCGCGGATTCCCGACGGCGCGGAACTGATCGAGAGCGCGACCATCCTCGCGCCGGGATTCAAAATCGGCAACGTCATCGTCATGGCGGGCGTGCCGTCGATCATGCAGGCGATGATGGACATTGCCGCGCCGAAGCTGCGCGTCGGCCGGCGCATGCTGTCGGATTCGGTGCGCGCCGATGCCAAGGAGGGCGACATCGGCTCGCCGCTGCGCGAGATTGCGAGCGCCCATTCCGACACCAGCATCGGCAGCTACCCCTATATCGATGATAACGGAAAGCCGAACACCAATGTCGTGGTGCGCGCACGCGACCAGGGCAAGCTCGACGCGGCGATGGCGGACGTGAAAGCAATGCTCGCCGCGCTGCATGGCGCGCGGAATCCGGTGCAGTGAGCGGCGCGCAGAGCAATTCGGAGTCGCACGATGAGTGAGGAAGCCGCCCGCAAACCGTTTCCCGTGTCATGGGACCAGTTTCACCGCGATGCCCGCGCGCTGGCTTGGCGGCTGAACGGTGCGGGCCCGTTTCAGGCGCTGGTGGCGGTGACGCGGGGCGGCTTGGTGCCGGCGGCGATCGTGGCGCGCGAGATCGGCCTTCGGGTGATCGATACGCTCTGCGTGGCGAGTTACGACCATACCACGCAGGGCGAGATGCAAATCCTGAAGGGGCTTTCGGATGCGGTGACGAAGCTCGGCGGCAAGGACGGCGAAGGCCTGTTGATCGTCGATGACCTCGTCGACACCGGCAAGACCGCGCGGGTGGTGCGCCGGATCGCACCGAAGGCGCATATCGCCGCCGTCTATGCCAAGCCGATGGGCAAGCCGCTGGTCGATACCTTCATCACTGAAGTGTCGCAGGACACCTGGATTTTCTTCCCCTGGGACACTGGGCTGTCATTCCAGCCGCCGATCCGCGACGGCGCGGCGTGACGGGCTTGCAGGGCGGGAACACCGCTTTTGATTTGGGCGGCGCCAGTGTTACAAGGCATTCAGCGCGGACGTGGCGGAATTGGTAGACGCAAGGGACTTAAAATCCCTCGATGGCAACGTCGTGCGGGTTCGATTCCCGCCGTCCGCACCAATACTCGCTGCTCTTATTTCCCGGCCCACATGACGATTCCCGCCTACCTCATCAATCTCGACCGCAGCCCGGATCGCCTAGGCAGGATGCAGGCGCGGTTCGATGCGCTTCAGGTTGGATTCGTCCGTGTCACGGCTGCCGACGGTAAGGCGTTGAGCGATGCCGAGCGTGAGGCAGTCTCGGCGCGTCACGAAGATTGGCTGCCACTCACCGCAAGCGAGATCGGCTGTTTCCTCAGCCATCGGGACTGCTGGCGGCGGATCTCGGAGGGAGACGCACGCTACGGCTGCGTGTTCGAAGACGACATGCTGCTGTCGCGGCACCTCAAGGATTGTCTCGCCGAGGCTTCGTGGATTCCGGCGGACGCCGAGATCGTCAAGATCGAGGAAGGCCACAACCGCGTGTGGCTCGACATGCCGCTCTACGAATTGAAGGATGGTTTCAGGCTGGGGCGGCTACGCAGCACGCATTACCGCGCAGGCGGCTATATCGTGTCGCGCGATGCGGCGCGGCGGCTGCTCGCGATGACGGAGCGGTTCGCTCTCCCGACCGACCTGTTCTTGTTCGACGCCGCAATCGGGGAGGCGTCCCGGTTTGTGATCTATCAGTTGCTGCCCGCGCTCGCGGAGCAGGAGAAGGGCACGGCGCTGGAAGCCGAAGGCGGCACCATCGCGCGCAGCGGCTTCCGCCGTGAGAGCGAGTGGGCGCGGCAGCGCCGGCGCTATGCGGACGAATTCCGGAAGTTGTGGCATCGTTTGCGGGACCGTCGCCGTTTCGCGGTGGGCTTCGATCAATCCGAAGGCTGACGATATGACCGTTCCCGACCTGGCCGGCTCTCATATCCGCCTGCGCGTAATGCGCGAGGATGATGCAGCAGCACTTGTGCGTGCAGCCTCCGACGGCGAGTTGTGGAATCTTGCGGTCACCGTCGTGCCGTCGGACAAGACGGTGGCCGCCTACATGAAGCCGGCGCTGGATGGATTTCGCGCAGACACGGTGATCCCTTACGTGATCGAAAATATCGGTATCGGCGAGGTGATCGGCTCGACGAGGTTCTGGAAGCTCGACCGCGTCAACCGCACGGTGGAGATCGGCCACACCTGGATCGCGGCTTCTTACCAGCGCACCGTGGTCAACACCGAGATGAAGCTGTTGATGCTGACCTATGCGTTCGAGACTTTGAACTGCGTGCGTGTGCAATTCCAGACCGACGAGCTGAACGCGAAATCGCGCGCGGCCATCGCGCGGCTCGGCGCGAAGGAGGAGGGCATCCTGCGCAACGAGCGGATCATGCCGGACGGGCGCATTCGCAATACCGTGATGTTCTCGATTCTGGATTCCGAATGGCCGGACGTGAAAAGCAAGCTTGCCGCGCGGCTGGCGGGCTGAGGCGGCATCGGCTAGGGTGCGCGCCTGAAAATTCTCCGGATGATGGAACACATGCTTCGTCGTACCCAATTCTATCTTGCCGCCGCCGTTCTGCTCGGCTCATCCGCCGGTGCGCAAGCGGCGAGCTTCTTCGTCGATCCGTCGCATTACGACCTCTACAACTGCGACCAGTTGAACACCGCGCACAAACAAGTCGGTGCGCGCGTCGCGGAACTGAAGGGGCTGATGGCCAAGGCGGAGACGGGCTTTGCCGGCGCGCTGATGTCGGGGCTTGCGTATCAGAGCGAATTTGTCGCCGCGCGCGGCGAACTCGAACAGATCGAAGAAGACCGGCGGAAGCTGAATTGCGGCCCGCTGCCGGTGGACAAGCCGGCGCAGCCTGCAGCAGCGCCCGCGCCGAAATCAAAACATCACAGGAAGCACTAAGCAGCCGTCAGGCGCGCCAGCGATAGATCCAGTCCTGACGGGCGAGCAGCCGCGCGCCGCCCAGCAACTGCATGGCGCGGTCGCGCGCGATTCTTGCCGCACCCTTGAGATGATAAATCTGTCCGTTGCGGCGTGAGGCTTGTTGCACACGTGCGACGCGGGCGCGCCGCAGATTTTCGTAATTCTGAAACGCGGCGGCAAGGTCGCCCGGTTGCGTCTCGATACAGCGCGCGAGCACAGCGGCATCCTCAATCGCCATCGCCGCACCTTGCGCCGCGAACGGCAGCATGGCGTGCGCCGCGTCGCCGATCAGCGCGACGTTGTCCTTCGCGAACGCGCCGCCCCGCACCTCGAACAGCGCCCATTTGCGCCAGCTTGTGACGGCCCCGATCATTGCGCGGGCATCGCCATGCCAGGCGGCGAAGTGCCGGACGATCTCGGCTGGATCGCCCGGCTCGCTCCAGCCGGGCCTGCTCCACTCATCCTTGGCGATCGCGACAAGGTTGACGTTGCCCGTGGCGGCCATCGGATAGGCAACGAGATGCGCGTCAGGCCCCATCCAGAGCTGCACGCGGCGATGGTCGAATGTATCGGGCACATTCGCGGCGTCGATCATGCCCCGCCATGCGATCCGGTGGCTGAACTGCGCGCGGATGTCCGGAAACACCTGCCTGCGCACGGCGGACCAGACGCCGTCGGCGCCGATCAGCGCCGGAACATGATCCTGCCGGTGCGACATGCCGCGGCGCTGCGTGACGGTCACGCCGTCTGCCGTGGTCGAGACGTCCTCGAACTGCCAGCCGAGCCGCAATTCGATGCCCGGCGTGGCTTGCACCTGCGCGAGCAATGCGGCCTGCAGATCGGCGCGGTGCACCAGCCAGTAGGGCGCGCCATAGTGGGCGGAAATCTTGTCGCCGAGCGGAATGCGGGCGATGCAGCGGCCACTTCGTGCGTCGATGATACTGACGGTGTCCGGCGCGATGGCGGCTGCGGTGAGTTGCGGCGCGAGGCCGAGATCGGTCAGGACGCGGCTGGCGTTGGGCGACAACTGGATGCCCGCGCCGGCTTCCGCGAGTTGTGCTTCACGCTCGAACAGGATGATGCGGTAGCCGATGCGATTGAGCGCCAGCGCAGCCGTCAGGCCTCCGATGCCGGCGCCCGCGATAACAAGCGTCCGCGCGTCCGGCACGGCCGATCAAACGACCTTGTCTTGCACCACGCACTGAGGCGGACGGGCCGCGCCGGGTGCAAGATCGCCCGCGAAACGGTACAGCGTCGAGCAGTACGGGCAGATGATCTCGTCGTCGTTGCCGAGATCGAGGAACACGTGCGGATGATCGAACGGCGGGTTCGCCCCGATGCACATGAATTCCCGCGAGCCGATTTCAATGACGCTCACACCTTGGCCATTGTGGAAGTGTGGAACGATGTGGTCGGCCATGAGATTTACCTTGGGATTACCGTGCAGAGTTGGGCGAGGCGATTTTGTTCTTGAGTTCGATTCAGTATCGGGCGCGGCAACCTATTACCCCCGGTGTACGCCGTATGCCAGATGGTTCAACGCGGAGAATGGCAGATTCACAACAGAAATTGCGGACCGGTGTTTGATGCGTCGGAGCCGACTCCATACGCTATTCGGTGCTGCGGAAAGCCCTCCTTTCGGAGGGCCTTCTTTTGGTGGAAGGCTTCCATCTGGTGAAATTTCCGCCGCAAAATCGCCATAGGGTGAGGCATGACGCAGGGTTTGTGCATGCAATATCGAAAAACCGGAACGGCGATTGGATGCGCGGCTGTGTGCGCTGCCGCGTTCACGCTGTTGCTACCGCGCGCGCATACGGCTGCGGCTCTCCTCATGGCGCAGAACAACCCCGTGGAATTGTCGGATATTCGTATCGAATCGGCTCTGCCCGATGACGGTGCGCGACAATCGGCCTTTGAGGCGCAGATTCGGCAGGCGCTCGATGCCGGCGATCCGGAACTCGCTGACAGTTTTGTTGCGCTCGCGAGAGAAAAGGGCATTCCCGTTGCGCCTGATGCGGATGAGCGCGTCCGCACGGCACTGGCGGTGCACAATTCGACACAGGCGGTCGCAGGCCGCTTCGTACACGGACTCGTGACCGGCGAAGCCGACGACGGGGCGAGCCTGTCCGGCACGCTGGCAGGGGATCTGTTCGTGCTCGGCGACATTCGCGACGTGGTGCGCGAAGGCAAGCGGCTTGCGATGGGCGAGAACGCCGACCGGCTGGTGCTGGGACTGGCAAGCGTCGGCATCGCGGTGACGGCGGCGACCTATGTCTCAGTTGCGGGCGCGGCTCCGTTGCGGGCGGGGCTGACGCTGGTGAAGGACGCGCGCAAGGTCGGACGCCTCGGCGCGGGACTGACCGAATGGACCGGGCGCGCGGTGCGCAGCGCGGTCGATACGCCCGCTCTCACCAAGGCCGTTGAAAATGCTTCGCTGACACGGCCCGTGCAAAGCGCCGGTGCGCTGAAAGCGGCATTCAGAGCCGAGAAGGCGGGTGCGCTCGTGCGTCTCGTCAAGGATACCGGACGGATCAGCGAGAAGATCGGCACCAAAGGCACGCTCGATGTGCTGCGCATCGCCGACGGGCCGCAGGATGTCGCGCGCGCGGCGCGGCTTGCGGAATCCAGGGGCAAGGAAACGCGCGCGATCATCAAGCTGATCGGCCGCGGCGCGTTGCTGCTCGCCACCGGCGCGTTCAATCTCGCCTGGTGGGTGTTCGCCGCGCTGATGGCGCTGCTGGGCATCCTCGCCTCGATCAAATCCACCACCGAACGGCTGACCTTTGCGTGGCTCGCCCGCCGCAAACGCAAAAAAGCCCGCGATGCAATCGCGCTGGCGCAGGCCACACCTGCATAAATTGCCGGGCGTCAAGCACTGGCAAAGCCGCCGCGACGCGGTTAGAACGGCGGCCGTCTGGTTCCCCTGCAATGGAATGTGTTCATGCTGAGCTTCCACAACGGCTCCGTCGAGATCGCTTACATCGATGAAGGCGAAGGCGAGCCCATCGTTCTCGTCCACGGCTTCGGTTCGACCGCGGGCACCAATTGGGTTTATCCCGGATGGGTTTCGGCGCTGACCAAGGCGGGACGGCGCGTGGTCGCGCTCGACAATCGCGGACATGGCGCGTCATCCAAGCTTTACGACCGCGCGGAATATTCGCTCGACATCATGGCAGGCGACGTGCGCGCGCTGATGGATCACCTCAACATCGAACGCGCCGACATCATGGGCTATTCGCTCGGCTCGCGCATTTCGTGCCGGGTGGCGCTGCATCATCCCGAACGTCTGCGTTCGCTGATCATCGGCGGCCTCGGTTATGGCCTGATCGAAGGCGGTGGTCCCGGCGAGGACGTGGCGCTGGCACTCGAAGCGCCGTCGCTCGAGGACGTGACCGATCCGATGGGCCGCATGTTCCGCGCTTTCGCAGATCAGACCCGCTCCGACCGCCGCGCGCTGGTGGCGTGCCTGCGCGGTTCGCGGCAATGGCTGACGCCGGAGCAGGCGGCTTCGATCAAGCTGCCGACGCTGATCGCGGTCGGCACCAAGGACGATGTCGGCGGCTCGGCGGAGAAGCTGCATCAGGTCATGACCCATGCCGAAGTCCTTGATATTCCGGACCGCGACCACATGCGGGCGGTGGGCGACCGCGTCTACAAGGAAGGCGTGCTGGCGTTTCTGGCCCGGCAGGGCTGAGGAGAATATTATCCCTATCGCCACAAGGGTGGGATTGCGGCCTCCGCAATGCCCATTATGTGCTAAATTCCAAAGCTGACTGCCAAGCCTGACGACCAAGCCTCGAAGCCGGAAGATGCCCATGGCCAAAGTTAACGCCGATCCGAAAGCGGCCCTCTCGACGGTCGATCCGGTCTGGACGCGCATTCGCGACGAGGCCGAGGAGGTCGCGCGCCGTGAGCCGGAGCTTGCCACCTTCATCTATTCGTCGGTGCTGCACCACGACCGGCTGGAAGCGGCGGTGGTCCATCGCATTTCCGAACGCCTCGATCATGCCGCCCTGTCGGCGGGCCTGATCCGGCAGGCTTACAGCGAAGCCCTGCGCGCCGACCCCGACATCGGCAACGCTTTCCGCGCCGATCTCGTCGCCGTCTACGACCGCGATCCCGCGACCTCGCGCTTCATCGATCCGCTTCTGTACTTCAAGGGCTTCCACGCGCTGCAGGCGCACCGCCTCGCGCACTGGCTCTACAAGCAGGGCCGCAAGGATTTCGCCTATTACATCCAGAGCCAGTCGTCGTCGGTGTTCCAGACCGACATCAATCCGGCGGCGCAGATCGGGCGCGGTATTTTCCTCGATCACGCGACGGGGTTTGTCGTCGGTGAGACGGCGGTGATCGAAGACGATGTTTCGATCCTGCACGATGTCACGCTCGGCGGTACCGGCAAGGAGAACGAGGACCGCCATCCGAAAATCCGCCGCGGCGTGATGATCGGTGCGGGCGCGAAGATCCTCGGCAATATCGAGATCGGGCGTTGCGCGCGCATTGCCGCAGGCTCCGTCGTCGTCAAGCCGGTGCCGAACAACGTCACGGTGGCGGGCGTGCCCGCGCGCGTCGTCGGCGAGGCGGGCTGTTCCGAGCCGTCGCGCACGATGGATCAGATGCTCGGCGAACAAGGCCTGTAAAGCCCTCTCTGCTATTGGCTCACGGCGCGCGCTGCGCTATTGGCGTGCGGAAGGCTCCGCGCTAGGCTTGGCCGCGCGAGGCGAAAGCACCATCATCATTGGAGACTGCCGTGGACGTTACCGAAGTCAGAAAGCTCGACGCTTATCTCAAGCGCACGTTCGGCAATCCGAAGATCCGCGTCGTGCCGCGTCCGAAAAAGGACGACTCCGCCGAGGTTTACATCGGCGAGGAATTCATCGGCGTGCTGTTCGTCGATGACGAGGACGACGATCGCTCCTACCAGTTCCAGATGGCGATCCTCGAGGATGACCTCGTCGAAGAGGATTGAGTTTTTCTCATCGTGAAAGATGCGATGGCCGGGTTCGTCCCGGCCATTTTCGTTTGCGGGAGATTATTTCCCCGGTCCCTGAAGCTGGCTGGCGAGTTTGTCCATCGCGTCCGCGACGTCGCGCCAGTGCTTCAGCCATGCACGCGGAAAACGGAAGTGGAGATCGGCGTCACCGACCCGGCGCTCGCTCAGGCACATGCCCGGCGTCTGCGCGTCGCGCGAGCAACGCGCGATGAAACTCTCGCCGTCGGCCATGAACAGGTCTTCGCCCGCGTAAGGCGTGCCGGAACGGAAGGCCTGCACCATCAGCGTGTCCTCGACGGTGGAGGCATCCGATTCCAGGTAGCGGGGATAGATGGTTTTCGCGCGCTCCTCCGGCGAGACAGCATCGTGATGGGCGATCAGTGACACGAAAATCCGGTCGATCGGCTCGACCTTCGATGCGGCTTCGGCTTCCGCCTCGGCGGCGGTGATGTGCTTCTGCGCCGTGGGTGGCTCGAGCGAGGGATAGAGGAATGACATATCGACGCGCTCCTGCGGCCCGGTGCGCTTTTGCAATTTCACCCGGATCGCCGCCGTCGGCACGTTGAACAGCGTGTGGCCGATGGTGACCGGCAGGGTGGCGGGTTCGCCGCCGCGCTGCTGCGGGCTCCAGGTCGGCTGCAGCAGGTAGATGACCGAGGCGAGCGCGGCAGAGCCGATCACGATGGAGACGAGGATGGGCAGATAGGGGTTGTGGCGTTTACGGGAGCGGGGCGGCAGAGGGGCAGCCATGGGCGGCAGGTTCCGGAACGGTTCGAATCGCAGACGTCGCGATGAATATGCTCTGTCATAGAGCGGCTTGTGTGGCGATGGCGAGGCCCGTGAGGGCCTTCGCGCGGCGTTTTTGCGGGCGGCCAGGAAACGGCCGGTGCGCGGCATTAACCCTTTCTTAAGGATAAAGTGGCGGCGGCGACGGGGTTCTGCGAAAGCGGAGGCCACGTTTTGCGTGGGGCCTCACAATGTCGCCGGAACTGAATTCTGTCTTCGCGCTGCTGATCGGGTTCGCCTTCGCGGGCGCGCTGTCGAGCGGCTACCAGGCCTTCGTCGACCGCCCCGCAGGCTTCGGCATCCTTGAGCACAGTGCCGCGCCGCGCGCGGTGATGACCGTGCCGTTTCTGGTGTTCGCGGCGCCCTTCATCATCATGCGCAACACCATCCGTGGCAGGCGGATCGAAAATCGCCGCATGGTGTTCGTGATGGTCGCGACCGTGATTGCCGGTATCTGGAGCCTGATGTCCGGCACCTGCGTCGTCATTTTCTTGCAGGCGACCGGCATCGTCGCGTAAGCGAGCCTCGCATCCCTTTTTCGTTCGTGGCATGGTCGTCTCATTGAGGAGACTAGTACCGCCGATTTGAAGTCCCTACATCGCTTTCAGCAATCTCGTTACAGGGACTTCAAATCGAAAGCGGTACTAGAATTATAGTTTTGCTAGTACCCTTTGCTTTCCGAAGTTCGTTGAAGGCGGGTGTTGCGACGCATCACGAACTTCGGAAAGCGGGTACTAGAATGGCTACCTACGAACTCGACGGCGTCAGGCCGCAACTTCCCGCCGATGGCGACTATTTTATCGCGGACTCCGCCGAAGTGATCGGCAATGTCCGGCTGCAGAAAGGCGCGAGCGTCTGGTTCGGCACCGTGATCCGCGGCGACAACGAACTGATCGACATCGGCGAAGGATCGAGCGTGCAGGACAACTGCACCTTCCACACCGATCCGGGTTTTCCGATCACGATGGGGAAGAACGTCTCGGTCGGCCACAACGCCATCCTGCACGGCTGCACCATCGGCGACGGCGCATTGGTCGGCATGGGCGCCATCGTGATGAACGGCGCGAAGATCGGCAAGGAAAGCGTGGTCGGTGCCGGCGCGCTGGTGCCGGAGGGTAAAGAATTTCCCGAACGCTCATTGATCGTGGGTTCGCCCGCGCGCGTGGTGCGGACGCTGAACGACGAACAGGTGAAGCTCCTGACCCGCGCCGCGCCGCATTACGTGAAAAACAGCGCGCGCTTCAAGGCGGGGTTGAAGAAGATCGGCTGATCGCACATCGTCGCAGCGTTTTGTGCGCCGTGCCTAATGCGCCGGCGTGTGCGGCTTGCTGTCCAGCGCCGCGCCGACCGCATCCCATACGGCCTCGATGCCGATCTGGCTGACGCAGTAAAGTGGCTCATCGGCTGCGCGCGGATAGATGCATTTCCAGCTGCAGTTGAAGCACGGCATTTTCTCGAACACCGTGAACATCACCGGCGGCTCGCCGTCGTTGAGTTGCGGATAGGGCAGGAAGCGGCCGTAGTGATAGCCGCCGCACGGCACCACCACCGGACAATCCACCGCTGCCGCGATGTGGGCCGCGCCGGTATCGTTGCAGAGCAGGAGTTCGGCGTCGCGCAGCGTGCCCGCAAGTGCGCCGAGGTGGGTGCGGCCGCAGGCGTCGATAATGCGCTGATGGCCGGTGATGTCGATGATCGCCTGCGCGTCCGGTTTTTCCGCATGGGTGCCGCAGATCACCGCGATCCAGCCGGTGCGCTGTTGCAGGCGTGTGAGAATGGCGGCGAAGCGATCCGCCGGCCATTTCTTCTTCACCGACGCACTGCCTGGAAACACCACGAAATAGGGCTCATTCGGCAGCCAGTCCGGACGGGAGATCAGGTTCTTGTCGAGGCGCGGACGTGACGGCGGCGCGGACGGATCGAAAGTGTGCGCGACGATGGCATTGGCTTCGATCTCGTGAATGCCCGGCGTGATCCTGATGAGGTCGGTGTACCAGCGGTCGGACTGCCGCTGCTTCTTCTCCGTCTGCGCTTCGGGATCGCCGTCCACGCCAATGCGCGTCGTCGCGCCGCTGACATGAACGAGGCGGTCGCCATAGCGGTCGCGCGAAATGCCGGGGTTGATCGCGACCTCCGCCCGCAGCGCCGCGACCTGCTTGAGGATGGCGCGGCTGTAGGCGTTGTCCTCGATGTAGCGCCTGGCGTTCACCGCCATGACTTCGTCGAACAACCCGGTCGAGGCGGCGAGGTCGCTGAACGCAGACGAGGCCACCAGCGTGATGCGATGTGAGGGCCGGGGATAGCGCGCACGGATGGCGCGGGCGCAGGCGAGCCACAGGATGAAATCGCCGATGCCGTCGAGCCGCACCACGACGACGGAGCCTTTGTCGCGCGGCAGTTCCCGGCTGCGCCGGGCCTCGATCATGAGGTCGAGCTTCTGCCGGTTCCTGCGAAGGTTGCGAATGAGCTTGAACAACGGTGTCGTCCGGCGGCGATCTCTGTGACGTGAAGATTGTCACAGGGTTTGCATGGCTGCGCGGTTCACTTCAAGTGCTGTCTGAAAGACTGGCCCCAACCCAAAGCGCGGGAATCAAAAAAGTTGCGGCCAGCTTCCGGGGAAGAAGCTGGCCGCGCGCGAACCGGTCTCGGACGGGGAGGGGTGGGGATGTGACCGGGACGCGAGTGGAAACCTTAGTTTGATGCTGCGGTGACGGCAGCCGGACGGTTGTCGCCGAGCGAGACCCATACGTTCGGGTCGGTCTGCGACTGGCGTTTGACAAAGCGATAGCCGGTGTCGGTCCAGGCCACGACATCCTCGTTCTGGTTGTCGAGGACGAACTCGCCCTTGTCGGACTTCACCGTGAGCACCGCATGGCCTTCGCCCTTGCGGTCGCGCACCACGGTGACGAGCAGCGCCTCGCGCGGCCAGCCGGCGTCGATCAGCATCTTGCGCTTCATCAGCACGTAATCCTCGCAGTCGCCGTAACCGTCGGTCGGGTACGACCACTTCTCGACGACGCCCCAATGCTCCATGTCGGTCATCGGCTTGACGTTCTCGTTGACCCAGCGATTGACGCGCACGAGATCCTTCCACGCGGTCTGGGTCATGACGATGTCGCGGGCCTGCGTCGCGCCGCCCTTGCAGTCGGCGGCATTCTCGGAGCAGAACTCGATCCAGCCGATCGGCGCGCGGGCCGTATCGCCGAGGCTTGCGTAGAGAACGTGATTTTGCGGCGCCGGAATCGTGATCCGGCTGGCAGCCTGCGAAGAAGTCGAAAAACCCGTCAGCCCGGCGACGATCGCCAGACCCATGCCCCATCCACGAATTGAAACCATTGTGGCCCCCGTTTTTTGTTGGGACCACAATGGCATCGAGGCTTTGCGCCGCAGCTAAATCACGTCGCGGCAATTGACTGAAATGATCGTCAAATCAAGGGCTTGTTTGAATCAATGTCGATTCAAATAAAGCTCAAATTTGAACTATCGGGATTTGATTCAAATTGTATCGATTGTCGCCCAAGCGATTGAATTCTCATGTCTTGCGCGCCGCGCCGGAGCTTCTTGCTGAACCTGCAGGGCGCGGGAAAACGGCAAGGGCGGCGGTTGCGGATTGGAATCCCGGCATGAACGGCGCGGCTGGTGAGAAATCGCTAACCGCGCGGTTTTACCCGGCGGTGACGCTAGCGAGAAGCTAGGTGCGGGCGTAGCGTTCGCGGTGGGCAAAGGAGGGGCTGTCCGATGAAACGCCTGGCTTTGGGACTGGCCGCGGGCGGGGTGCTGTTTGCATGTGCCGCGCAGGCTGCGAACGTGAATATCGTGGCGCTCGGCGCGAGCAACACCTACGGCTCGGGACGAGGCCGCCACAACGGCGGCGTGCCGTCGTCGCAGGCCTATCCGGCGCAGTTGCAGCGGCTGCTCGCGGCCAAGGGCGTGTCCGCGCATGTCAGCAACGCCGGGATTCCCGGCGACACCACGGGCGGCATGCTGGCGCGGCTCGACTCCGCGGTGCCGAAAGGCACATCGATCGTCATTCTGCAGCCGGGCGGCAACGATGCGCGGCGCGGACAGGGCGCTTCGCGGCAAGGCAATATCGCGGAGATCAAGCACCGGCTGGCGGCACGCCACATCAAGGTGATCGTGCTCGGCCATCTCGTCCAGATCGCGCCGAAAAATACGCGCGATCCCGACGGCCAGCATTTCAATACGCAGGGACACGCGGCGTTTGCGGCATGGCTCGCGCCGCAGGTGATTGCGGCCGCGCACGGACGATAGGACGTCTCGTGTTTAGTCTCGCGCGGTAACGTTGTCCTCGACGGTCTCAAGCACCTGCGGGTGATTGAACTCGATGGCGAAGCCTTCCTCGAGATGACGGACGACGCGCGCGGCGACGCGGCCGAGCATGACGTGGCTGCCGACTTCGGGGCGCATCTGGCCGGACAGCGCCGCGCCGGAGAGCGACAGGTCGATGATGCGGCATTGCATCTCGCTGCCGCCTTCGAGCTTGAGCAAGCCCATCGCATTGCGCGGCACGATACGGTCGTGGCGGCGATCTTCCGGCAAATTGAGGATTTCGCGGTTGGCGAGCCAGGTGAGCTGGGCCGCGAGCTTCTCGCGCTTGCGCGGCGTGGCGCTCACGGTCATGGCGAAGCCGTTGTCGAGCAGGCGGGTGATCTTGCCTTCGACGCGGCCGATATGGTCGAGATAGGCGACGACGCGCTCGCCGAGATTACCGATGCCGGGCGCCAGCAGCGCGAGGCCGCCCGGAGACATATTGATGGCCTGGCAGGGATATTCGCGGCGGTCCGAGAGCATGTAGCGGCCGAGCAGGTGAATCTTCACCCGCTGGAAGCGCCGCCGCTCCTCAGCCTGTGGCTGAAATTTTCTCTGCACAAACGCCATCGCCACGCCCGGACACGGTAAGAGCGAACCATACCGGCGTCAGGGTTAATGCGGAGTTAGTTTTTAGGGCAGTGCGGTACGCAGACCCGCTAGGTGGAAGCAATGGAATTGAAACGGTCTGTTGTCGTCTCCGCGCAGGCGGGGACCCAGACTTTCTTGATTAATAGAGGATGGGTTCCCGCTTTCGCGGGAACGACGCAGAGAATTCGGTACTAGCGCAGGCCCTCATAGACCATGAAGCCGCGCGCGATTTCCATCTTGCGCAGGATGCGGGGGCCGCGCGATGTGATCTCGGGTTCGAGATGGCGCCAGGAGGTCAGGCCGAATTGAGTCAGTGTGCCGGGGGCTTCCGTCAGCGCCGCCATCTGGCCGGTGAGGCTGAGCGGCGTATGCGCGCGGGGGCTGAAGGGCAGCAGCAGCAATTCGAAATGCATCAGGCCGCCTTCGCTCGTCGCCGCCGTAATGCCGGCGACCGTCGGCATGGTTTCCTCGGCGACGATGCCGAGTAGATCCTCGATCTCGCGATGCGCCTCGCTTGTGAACAGCGACGAGAAGCTCTCGCCCTTCACGTCGCGTCCGAGCCGCGCGCAAATCCGCGTGCCCGCGACACGGAACGGGTATCCGGCGGGGGGATCGTAGGCGAGCACGAAGATGTCGCCGAGCAAATGTCGCACCGGCTCAGGCGCAAGACTGCTGCGATCGGGCGCAGCCGCGTTGGCGCGCGCCTTGTCCCAGTATGCGTAGAATTCCCGGTTCGACGGATGCTTCAATGTATTCACCCACCCGGCACGTCCAGACGCGGAACAGTTCTGTCCCATGTTCGCACGTTGCGCGGCCCTTCGTTGTTGTGCGCAAGGATCGGTGCAGCGTCCATGCCGAAGGCCCGAAACCGGGAAGGTTAAGGCCGCCTTTGTGGCGTTAAGGTAAATTTAACTATGAAGTTGAGGCCAGGCGGGAACCGGGTAGTATGCATCTACTCCATACGGCGATGGCTTTTCCCAAGAGCCGTTGCTGGTCCAGACAGTTGAATGAAGTTGAATAACGGGTGGCTACAAGATCGGCCATTGCGCGGGGAGGGGTGGGGATTTCCTTCGCAAAAGGCTGTCGTCGATCAAGGGAGGACCTTTCCGGTCCTCCCTTTTTCATTTCTTCCTTGGCCGGATTGCCCCTTTTTCATCCCGGAGAGGCGCGGGGCCGCTTGCGCTGCGGCGCAAAAGCCGTATGTCAGGGGCTGGCTGGCCCGGTCCATTTCCGACCCGGGCGGCGACCCGGATCAGGCACTTGCTGGCACCCCCCGAACGTTCTCATGAACCCATCCTGACGCTGCCGCGTCCGATGACGCTGCTGCTCGTGATCCTGTTCGGGATTCATGCCATCCGGGCGCTGCTGCCGCTGTCGCTCAATCAGGAAATCATCTGGGCGTTCGGCTTCGTGCCGGCGCGCTACGAAACGACGCTGATCGCCGAGCAGATTCCGGGCGGGATGGGTGCAAGCGTCTGGAGCTTTGTTACCTATTCGCTGCTGCATGCTGACCTGATGCATATCGGCTTCAACATGCTGTGGATGCTGCCGTTCGGCAGCGCGGTGGCGCGGCGCTTCGGCGGCGTGCGGTTTTTTCTGTTTCTCGCTGTGACCTCGGTGGCCGGTGCGCTGGCGCATTTGCTGACGCATGCCCATGAACTGGCGCCGATGATCGGCGCGTCCGCCGCGGTGTCCGGCACCATGGCGGCCTCGCTGCGTTTTGCATTCCAGCGCGGCAGCTTCCTGTCATTCCGCCGCACCTTCGATGCCGACGCGGCTGCGCGGATTCCGGCACTGTCCCTGTCGCGGGCGCTGCGCAACGGACGGGTGCTCGCCTTCCTCGGGGTCTGGTTCGTCCTGAACCTCGTCACGGGGCTCGGCGCCATCGCAATCGGCACCCATGGACAAAGTATCGCATGGCAGGCCCATGTCGGCGGTTTCCTGGCCGGGCTGCTGCTGTTCTCGTTGTTCGACCCGGTGCCGCGTGCCGGAAACGATGATTCGCCGGGATTATCCCCCGCCGACCTTTCGCCTGGGGAAAATCTTTCCTCCCGCGATCTCTGAGTCGTTTTTTCTTTCCCTTGCAGCCCTACCTGCATTGATCCATCATTTCAGGGTCGATGCCGGAATGCTTTGCCGGTGATGCAACCAAATCGCGGCTGAGTGAGTTGTTGTTCCCGGCTGGACGAGATCGCACGGTTCAGAATGCGATCGCATCACTTTTTGGGAGGCACTCGTAATGACGGTTCAGGCAATTCTCGGCACCAAGGGATTCGAAGTCATCAGCATCGAGGCGGAGGCCAAGCTGTCCGCCGCCATTCGTGTCTTGACCGAGCGTCATGTCGGTGCGGTGCTGGTGATGAAAGACCATCACATCGAAGGCATCCTGTCTGAGCGCGACGTGGTGCGTGTGCTCGGCAAGCACGGTGCAAGCATCCTGGAGATGCCCGTCAGCGAAGTCATGACCCGCAAGGTCGTCACATGCCGGCGCGCCGATACTGCCGCCTCGATCATGGAGAAGATGACGAATGGCAAATTCCGCCATCTGCCGGTGGTGGAGAACGAGCGCGTCGTCGGCCTGATTTCGATTGGCGACATCGTGAAGTGGCGCGTCAAGGAGTACGAGCGCGAGCAGGAAGCGTTGCGCGACTACATCAAGACGGCCTGATCGCCCAGCTTACGCAATCTGCGATGTGCCGGGCGGCTGGCTCGCATTCGGCGTGAGCATGTTGATCGCTTCCTGAATCGACTCGACGGCACGTTCGGCTGCGCGTTCGCCGTGCGCGATGCATTCCTCCGCGCGATGGAAGTCGAACCATCCGATCCGCCCGACGCGCGGAGAAATCAGCACGTCCGGCGGATCGCCTGCGAGGCGCGCACGGGTGATGCGGTCCTGCATGATGTTGAAGGCATCCACCATCACGGTGGAGATGCCGGGGCGGCCGGGCGCGCCGAAGAATTCCCGCTTCATGGTCTTCTCTGCCGAGAAGAAACCGAACCGCTTTTTCTCCGGCGCCGGCTCGGGCACCACGGCGTCATCGGGGGTGCCGTGCGACACGATGGTGCCATGGCCGACGATGTCGGTGGAGACGTTGCAGGCGATCACGATCTCTGCGCCCATCGCACGCGCCGCCGACACCGGCACCGGATTGACCAGCGCGCCATCGACCAGCCAGCGGCCGCCAACCAGCACGGATGCAAAAATGCCGGGCAGCGCGTAGGAAGCGCGCATCGCATCGACCAGCCTGCCGTGTGTCAGCCAGATTTCGTGGCCGGTCTTCACTTCGGTTGCGACTGCCGCATATTTCAGCGGCAGTTCTTCCATTCTGATCCGGCCGAACGTGGCGTCCAGTTGGGCTGCGAGCTTGTCGCCGCCGATCAGGCCGGAGCCGTTCAGGCGGATGTCGAGATAGCCGAACACGCTGCGCGGGCCGAGATGCCGCGCCCATTCTTCGAACGTGTCGAGATGGCCCGCCGCATAGGAACCGCCGACCACCGCGCCGATCGAGGTGCCAACGATGATGTCGGGCACGATGCCGTTGGCAAGAAGGGTGCGCAGGATTCCGATATGGGCAAAGCCGCGCGCCGCGCCGCCGCCGAGGGCAAGGCCGATTTTCGGCCGCGGCGGAGCAGGGGGCGTGTCCTTTTCCCCGGAGGTAAGCGTCTGGCTGATCCCTTTGAACACTTCGAGCAACGCCCGGGTCTCCCGATGATTGCAGCGGCTGTCCTGTTCGGCACGGCTTTTTCGCCTGCGTGCTGGCCACATGACGAACGAGCAGGGATTATTGCCGGAATGTGACTGAAGCGGGACGTTTTATCCAGATATGTTCTATCCTCGGAGGTTGTCCTTTCGTCCTCCAACGGAGGGTCAAGAGGCTTGAATTCGCCGCCTTTTCGGGGAAAAAGCTAACGTATGATGACAACCCGGCATGGCAGTCCTGTGACAGGGCGCATGGCGCGCTTTGTGCGCGCCTGTGCGCCCGTTGTGCTGGCCTGCCTGATGCTCGCCGGGCCCGCTCATGCGCAATTCCCCGGCGATCAGCCGGCGCCGGTTCCGCCCGGCAGCATTCCCGGCGCCGGGCCGTCGGGACCCGCCATCAGCCTCGCGCCACCGTCTGGCCTGCCGCTGCCGGCGGATTTGCCGGCCCAGGTCACGGAGCCGTCGCTGGCGCCGTCACCGCCGCCGGTTCATGTCGCCCCGCAGGGCACGCTTACGCTGTCCGCCCGTTTCGGCAAGGACATGCCTGCGGTCAATGGCGGGCTGGTCTGGCGAATCTATTCCGACAAGCCGGGCCCGAACGGAGCGATGCAGCTCATCCGCGAGGACCATGCCGCGGCGCCGTCGATCCCGTTGCAGCCGGGTGGCTATGTGGTCCATGTCAGCCTCGGTCTTGTCAGCGACGTGCGGCCGGTCACGGTCCGGCAGGACGAGACCACGCGCGAGACGTTCGATCTTGCCGCGGGCGGTTTGCGGATCGAGGGCCGCGTCGGCACCTCGAAGATCCCGCAGGGCCAGATCGTGTTCTCGGTCTACAAGGGCAGCCAGTTCGAAGTCGGCACCGGCGACCGCACGCCGATCGCGCAGAACATCGCGGCAGGCGACGTGCTGCTGCTGCCTGCCGGCATCTACTATCTCGTCTCGAACTACGGCGACGCCAATTCGATCGTCCGGTCCGACATTCGCGTGCAGGCGTCGAAACTCACCGATGTCGTGGTCACGCATCGCGCCGCTGTCGTCACGCTCAAGCTCGTCGGCGAGAAGGGCGGCGAGGCACTGGCGAATACCTCGTGGTCGGTGATTACGCCGGCGGGCGACGTCATCAAGGAATCGATCGGCGCATTCCCGCGCGTGACACTGGCCGAGGGCGAATACCGCGCCATCGCCAAGAACGACGGCAAGGTGTTCGAGCGTGAATTCCAGGTGAAGAACGGCGTCGATGGCGAAGTCGAAGTGCTGACGCGCTGAAGCGCGCCACGCTGTTTCTAAAATCGCGTGACAATCTCATTCAATGGCGGGCGAGGGCGGTCCTCGATTGTCCGTGTCGCCTTGCCGATATGGATGAAGCCCGCGATCTTCTCGTTCGGCGCAAGGCCGAGCGCATTCATCACGTCGCGGTCGAAGGCGAGCCAGCCCGTGACCCAGTCGCAGACATAGCCGAGCGCGGTCGCCGCATGGATGATGTTCATCGCCGCCGCGCCTGCCGACAATTCCTGCTCCCACGCCGGCACCTTGAAATGTTCGACGGTCTTGCTCACCACCGCGATGACGAGCGGAGCCTGCGAAAACCGCGTGCGTTCCTTCTCGACCTGGTCGGGTGTGGCCTGCGGATTCTTCTGCGCGAACAGTTTCGCGAAAATCTCGCCGGCGCGCGTACGGCCGTCGCCTTCGAACACGATGAAACGCCAGGGCGACAGCTTGCCATGATCCGGCACGCGCGAGCCAATGGTGAGAATGGTATCGAGTTCGGCCGCAGAGGGGCCGGGGCCGGTCATTTCAATCGGCTTGAGCGAGCGGCGGGTTTTCAGAAGTTCGAGTGCGTCGGGCATATTTGTCTTTCAGGTCTGTCTTGTGACCAACAGATAGGAAGACGCCGATGCCCGGCACAAGGGCGGGCACCGGCCTGAAGTTTAGATAGCCTTTAAGCAAGTCCCTTCGTGCGCTTGACGTCCGGCGGCATCGCCTCGGTGGTCAGCGCCTTCAGCGCCTCGTCGAGCGGCAGCACGGTCTGGCCTTCGCTGCCGAGGCGGCGGATCGAGACGGCGCGCGTCTCGGCTTCCTTCTTGCCGACGACCAGCAGCGCCGGGATTTTTGCCAGCGAATGCTCGCGCACCTTGTAGTTGATCTTCTCGTTGCGCAGATCGATCTCGACGCGCAGCCCCGCCGCGCGGCAGGCCTCGAACACTTCGCGGGCGTAATCGTCACCATCGGAGGTGATGGTGGTGATGACGGCCTGCACCGGTGCGAGCCAGAGCGGGAAGTGCCCTGCGAAATGCTCGATCAGGATGCCGGTGAAACGCTCCAGCGAACCGCAGATCGCGCGATGCACCATGACGGGTGCGACCTTGTTGGAGTGCTCGTCGATGTAGAACGCGCCGAAGCGTTCCGGCAGGTTGAAGTCGACCTGCGTGGTGCCGCACTGCCATTCGCGGCCGATGGCGTCGCGCAGCACGTATTCGAACTTCGGGCCGTAGAACGCGCCTTCGCCCGGATTGATCGAGGTCTTGATGCGGTTGCCGGACTTGGCCTCGATCTGCGCCAACACCTTGGTCATCACGCTTTCGGCGTGATCCCACGCCGCGTCGGTGCCCACGCGCTTGTCGGGGCGGGTCGAGAGCTTGACCGTGAGTTCGCCCTCGAAGCCGAAATCCTCATAAGTGGACAGGATCAGGTCGTTGATCTTGAGGCATTCGTCCGCGAGCTGCTGTTCGGTGCAGAAGATGTGCGCATCGTCCTGCGTGAAGCCGCGCACGCGCATCAGCCCGTGCATCGCGCCCGACGGCTCGTAGCGGTGCACGATGCCGAACTCCGCGAGGCGGATCGGCAGTTCGCGATAGCTCTTGAGCCCGTGCTTGAAGATCAGCACATGGCCGGGGCAGTTCATCGGTTTGATCGCGAACCAGCGCTTGTCCTCGGCCTCGTCGCCGGCGGACTGCGCCGCGAACATGTTCTCGCGATACCATTCCCAGTGGCCGGAGGTTTCCCACAGCGACTTGTCCAGCATCTGCGGCGCATTGACCTCGTCGTAGTCGGCTGCAAGGCGGCGGCGCATGTAGGCAATGATCGCCTGAAACAGCGTCCAGCCCTTCGCGTGCCAGAACACGACGCCGGGGCCTTCTTCCTGGAAATGGAACAGGTCCATTTCGCGCCCGAGGCGGCGGTGGTCGCGCTTCTCGGCTTCCTCGAGCTGCTTGAGGTAATCGTCGAGGTCCTGCTGCTTGGCGAACGCGGTGCCGTAGATGCGCGTCAGCATCGGGTTGTTGCTATCGCCGCGCCAGTATGCGCCCGCGACCTTCATCAGCTTGAAGGCATTGCCGACCTTGCCGGTCGAGGTCATGTGCGGGCCGCGGCACAGGTCGAACCATTCGCCTTGCTTGTAGATCTTGATCGACTGGTCCGCCGGAATGGCATCGACCAGTTCGACCTTGAAGGCTTCGCCTTTATCGCGGAACACCTTCTTGGTCTCGTCGCGCGTCCACACTTCCTTGGTGAAGGGTGCATCCTTGGCGATGATCTCGCGCATCTTCTTTTCGATGGCGGCGAAATCGTCCGGCGTGAACGGCTCGTTGCGGAAGAAGTCGTAATAGAAGCCGTTGTCGATCACCGGGCCGATGGTGACCTGCGTGCCCGGCCACAGCGCCTGCACGGCTTCGGCGAGGACGTGCGCGGCATCGTGCCGGATCAGCTCCAGCGCGCGCGGGTCTTCGCGATTGATGAATTCGATTTTCGCATCGTGCTCGATGCCGTCGGTGAGGTCGGACACGGTGCCGTCGAGCGCCATCGCCACGGTGCGCTTGGCCAATGAAGGCGAGATGCCCTTGGCAATATCGAGGCCGGTGGTGCCCTTGGGGAATTCGCGCTTGGCGCCATCGGGGAAGGTGACGGCGATCATGTCGGGGTTTTCGACGGCTTTGAGATTGGCGAGGCCGAACTGGAATCCGGCTGCGGGCGCTTCTTTGTCAGACATAATTCTATTCTCTCCTGTTGCTCACTCCTGCGAACGAGCGCAGGTAAGCGGTAGGAGAGGGATATAGCAGCGGAATCGCCGCCGGCAAAGGTATGGGGTGTATTTCACCTCTCCCCGTTTACGGGGAGAGGTCGGTCACGCAGTGATCCGGGTGAGGGGCGATCTGTTGTTATTGCGGCAAGGTCCCTCACCCCGACCCTCTCCCCGCAGGCGGGGAGAGGGAGAAGGCTACGCCGTCAGCAAATCCTCGATCATGACCGGCAGTTTGCGCACCCGCACGCCGGTGGCGTGGTGGACGGCATTGGTAATCGCCGCCGCGATGCCCGCAAGCCCGATCTCGCCGAGGCCGCGCGCGCCGATCTCGTTAAAGATCGTATCGGGATGCTCGACGAAGGATACGTCGATCCGGGGCGCGTCGGCGTGCGTCGCCATGACGTAATCGGCGAGGTTGCTGTTGATCGCCGCACCGTTCTGCGGGTCGTACCAGGTGTGCTCGAACAGCGCCATGCCGACGCCCATGACGACGGCGCCTTCGATCTGGTTGGCGGCCATCTTGCGGTTGATGACGCGGCCGCCGTCGATCACGGTGACGACACGCTCGACTTTCAATCGCGCCAATTCCGGCTGCCAGCTCACCTCGGCAAACTGCGCGCCAAAGGAGTGCAGCGAATATTTCTTCTTCAGCGGATCGTTGAAGCCGCCTTCGCTCTTGCCATAGCCCTTGACCGACGTCTTGTTGGCCATTTCCAGCACGCGGGCGAACGGCAATCCGCCGCCATCCGCCGCGCCGACCGTGGTATTGGCGGCGACGATCTTGCCGTCCTTGAACACGAGGTCCTTCGGCTTGTGACTGGCGAAGGGCGAGTTTGGCGTTTTCACCGCAAGATCGATGACGGATTGCTGCGCCTCGCGCACGGCCTGAAGCATCGCCGGAATGACGGATGCGGTCGCCGCCGAGCCGCCGGAGAAAGGGCCGGGCGGCAGGTCGGTATCGCCCAGCACGACCTCGATCTTGTCGATGGGCACGCCGGCCTCGGCGGAGACGATCTGCGCCGCTGCGGTGTAAGTGCCGGTGCCGATGTCCTGCGTGGCGCAGGTGACGCGCACGGTGCCGTCGGATTTCAGTTCGACCGCGGCCTCGGTTGGCATGCGCAGCGCAATCCAGGACGCGCCAGCGACGCCCCAGCCGAGGATTTTTCCGTCCCTGGTCATCGAGCCGATGCCAGGTGTGCGCTTGCTCCAGCCGAATTTGTCCGCGCCGGTTTGCAGACACTCGATCATGTGGCGCGACGAGAAGGGCAGGCCGCTGCTCTCGTCCACCTTCGGCTCATTCATAATGCGGAATTGAACCGGATCGATCTTCAGCTTGATCGCGAGTTCATCGACGGCGGACTCGAGGGCGAACAGGCCCGGCACCGCGCCGGGGCCGCGCATTGAAGTCGGCGTGCCGACATTGCGCTTGGCGAGAGAAGAGCGAACGAGCAGGTTCGGCGTGGAATAGAGGAATGGCGTCGCCTCGCCGCAGTTCTCCTCGTAGTCGTCCGAGAACGAGGTGTGGTTGATATATTCATGGCTGAGCGAAACGAGCTTGCCGTCCGCCGTTGCGGCGAGCCTCATGTGCTGCTGCGTGACCGGCCGGTGACCGGCGGATTCGAAATTCATCTTGCGTGTCAGCACGAGCTTGATCGGCTTTTTGAGCTTCTTCGCCGCCGCGGCGGCAATAAAGCTGTGCGCCCACGGCCAAAGCTTGCTGCCGAAGCCCGAGCCGATGAAGCGCGCGACAACGCGGATGTTGTCCGCCGGTTCGCCCAGCACGGCGGCTGCGACCTGACGATGGTTCACCACGGCCTGACTCGGCTCGTACAGCGTGAACACGCCGTTTTCATACGTCACGACCGAGGCGTGCAGTTCGATGACGGAATGGGTCTCGGTCGGCGTGACGTAGGTCTCATCGACCTTGACCGGCGCATCCGCGAACGCCTTCTCCACGTCGCCGCGCTGGCTGTCCGTGGTCCATTTCGAAGGCTCCAGCTCATCCTTCACGTTGAAGGGTTTGGCGTCATACGTGACTTTGATGGCATCGGCGGCGGCGGTGGCCTGCTCGAAGGTGTCCGCGATGACGGCGGCGACGTACTGGCCATAATAGCGCACTTCGTTGTCGGCGAGCGGCGGGCGCCTTTCGTCGATCATGCCGCTCCTGGCGGTGGGGCGGTTGAGCTTGCCGATATTGCCGGAATGCAGCACGAGGCGAACGCCCGGCATTTTTTCAGCCGCCGATGTATCGAGAGTCTTGATCGTGCCTGCCGCGACAGTGGCGCGGACCGGAACGGCATAGAGCATGCCGTCGAAATGATGGTCGGATGTGTAGATGGCTGTGCCGGTGACTTTCTTCGGGCCATCCACGCGATTGAGCGGGGAGCCGATCACCTTGCCGGGGTCTACGTAATTCATGGGGCAATCTCGCTATTGGCTCAGGCCAGCTTTGCTGCGGCGTCGAGGGTGTGAACGAGGCATCGCTTTGCCAGTTCGACCTTGAAGCCGTTCTGGCTTTGCGGTTTGGCGTCTTTCAGGAAGGCCTCGGCGGCGGCACGGAACGCTTCCTTGTCCGGCGCTTTGCCGACGAGCATTTTCTCCGCGTCCGCGTTGCGCCATGGCCGCGTGCCGACGCCGCCCATCGCGAACTGCGCGGTTTCGATCTTGCCGTTCGCAACCGTCATGACCACGGCGGCGGAGGCGAGGGCGAACTCGTAGGATACGCGGTCGCGCAGTTTCAGATACAGCGAACGCGATCCCTTTGGCGGCGCAGGCAATGTCACATGGGTGATGAGCTCGCCGGGCTGCATCACGGTTTCCTTATTCGGCGTGTTGCCCGGCAGTAAGAAGAACTCAGCGATCGGAACATCGCGCTCGCCCTTCGGTCCGCGAATGTGGATGGTGGCGTCGAGCGCCATCAGCGCCACGTTCATGTCCGAGGGATTGCTAGCGATGCACTGGTCGCTGGTGCCGAGGATCGCAAGCGTGCGATTGAAGCCGTTGATCGCCCCGCAGCCCGATCCCGGATTGCGCTTGTTGCAGGCCATGTGCTCGTCGCGGAAATAGACGCATCGCGTGCGTTGCAGGAGGTTGCCTGCGGTCGTCGCCATGTTGCGCAACTGTGCCGATGCGCCTGACAACAGCGCCTGCGACAGGACCGGGTAATCGCGCGCCACGCGCTCGTCATGCGCGAGATCCGCGTTACGGACGGTCGCGCCGATTTTCAATACGCCGTCGGGAGATACCTCGATCTTGTTCAGTGGCAGGTGGTTGATGTCGATGATCTGCTGCGGCGTTTCGACGTTCAGTTTCATCAGATCGATGAGTGTGGTGCCGCCAGCGAGAAAACGGATGTCGGCGCCCTGTTGCGCGGTCTGCGCGGCGGAGGCCGCCTTGATCGCGGCGTCCACATCGTCGGCGCGGCGCAGTTGGAATTGATGCATCTGCCGTCTCCGTTCTTAAGTGCCTTGCCGGACCTGCTGGATCGCGGCCACGATGTTCTGGTACGCGCCGCAGCGGCAGATGTTGCCGCTCATGAGTTCGCGCACGTCGGCGTCGGACGGGCCGCATGGCTCCTTCATCAGGGCGACCGCGGACATGATCTGACCGGAGGTGCAGTAGCCGCACTGATAGCCGTCGTGCTCGACGAAGGCGGCCTGCATCGGATGCAGATTGCCGGGTTCGCCGAGTCCTTCGATGGTGGTGACTTCGCGGCCGGTGAGCGCGGCAGCAAAAGTCAGGCAGGAATTCACGCGGCGGCCATCGACATGCACGGTGCACGCGCCGCACTGGCCGTGGTCGCAGCCTTTCTTGGTGCCGGTGAGGTGGACGTGCTCGCGCAGGAAATCGAGCAGCGTGGTGCGCGGGTCGATGGTGGCTGAATAGGGCCTGCCGTTGATGGTGAGCTTCGCGTCCACGGCGAAACCCGGCGAGACGGTTGTCTGCGTCGGTGTCATGTCAGCCTTGCTTTGGGTTGGCCAATTGGTGGCGGTTGCGATGCCGGCGGCACCGATGGTTTGCAGGATGGTTCTGCGATCCGGGCCTGCTTTGCCCGGCTTGGACGGATCATGATCGGTCATGCATCCCTCGATGCTTGGTGACTCATTATCCAAACCCCGCCGGGTTCGAATTTGTCTAACTCCAAACAATAGCGATGGCTGCGGTCAGTTCCATGACCCGAGCGCCGAATGGCTCACACAAAAAAGTGTCGTGAAAACAAAAGCGGTAGCCGCGTCCGCCAGCATATTCATTCGGACTTGTCGTTGACGCCGCGCCAGCGCGCGTAACGCCACGGCAGATACCAGCGCGCATTCAGGGGCTTCTGCTTGGGCACGAAGTCGAGACCGGACGTGCCCCATGGCTGGCAGCGCAACAGCCGCGCCAGCGTCATCCAGCCGCCGGCCCATAATCCGAACCGGCCGATGGCTTCGTCGCCATAGGCCGAGCAGGTCGGCACGTGGCGGCAGTTGAATCCGATCAGTGGCGAGAGTGTCGAGCGATACAGCCAGATCATGCCGCGCCCGGCATTGCGCGGCGCACGCTTGACCGCTTCGCAAGTGCGGCAACCGCAAGACTGTTTGATAGACATAAGCCTGGCCTGCGCCATCGATGAGTTCCGGTTCCAGGAACTATACTGGTTTTTCCGCCACACTTTCACAGCATCGCACGGGTTTGAATGCAACGCGCCTAATGTTTCATGGACGCTGCGCTGCGGCACCGTTACGGTTTTCATAATGATCGTGTGACAGGATTCGTGTCGCGCTTTCTGGCAATGCCGATGTCCTAGGACATAGAAGGGATTGAAGGTTAGCTCTCGTGGGGTCGCTCTCATCTGGCGGCTGGGCGCGGGTTTGCGCTGCAGCTCTCCTGGTTGCGCTGTCCGGCTTCGCCGCGCGCAATGAAACCGCATTTGCTTCCGGTGCCGCTCAACCGGCTCCGCCCGCGCAGACCGCTCACGCCGCAGACGCGACCCACGTGACGGAAACGGTCGAGCCGCGCCGCCAGCCCATGACGTTCACCTGGCACGCCGCGCCGAAAGGCAGGTGTGCGCCGGACTGCCGCGACTGGATCGAGGCGGTCGGCGTCATCACGACCGACACCCCTGCATTGTTCGAGAAGATCGCCACCGGCCACGATTTGTCGTCCGCGACCGTGGTGCTGAATTCCAGCGGCGGCTCGGTGCTCGATGCGCTGGCGCTCGGCCGGGTGTGGCGCAAGGCCGGCATCTTCACCACCGTCGGTCAGGTGATTGAGAAGGACGGCGCGGGCGGCAAGGTTCGTGCGATTGAGCCCGATGCTTATTGTGAATCGATGTGCGTGTTCCTGCTGCTGTCGGGCAAGACCCGGATCGTGCCGCCGGAAGCGCATGTGCGCGTCCACCAGATATGGATGGGCGACCGCGCCAACGATGCGAAGGCTGCGACCTACACCGCGCAGGATCTGATGATCGTCGAGCGCGACGTGGGGCGGTTGGCGAAATACACCTTCGACATGGGCGGCACCGGCGAATTGCTGACGCTGGCCTTGAGCGTGCCGCCGTGGGAGCCGCTGCATGAATTGTCGCGCGCCGAAATGCGGCTGGGCAATCTCGTGACCGACGAGCCGGTGGTGGCCGGTGCGCCGAAGCCCGAGCCGTTGCACACGGCAACGGTGGGCAAGCCTGTTGCGGCCAAGCCTATACAGGATCGCGTGGCAACCGTGCCCGCAACAATCGCGCCGACCAAGACAGCGGAAGCCCTGCCGCCGACCGGCGGGGCCGCGCCCGGGCAATAATGACGGGATTCGATTATTCCGCCGGAGCGTCGGCGTTGAGCGCGCCTGACGCGTTGTCTTTATTCTCGATCTGGTCGATGGCATCGACCACGGCATCGAACGTCAAAAGCGTGGAGGCATGGCGGGCCTTGTAGTCCCGCACCGGCTCCAGCACCGCGATGTCGGCCCATTTGCCGTCTGGCGGCGCGCCGTTTTCCTTCAGCATTTTGGTCACGGTGTCGCGCAACTGGCGCAACTCGCCCGCGTTCGAGCCGACGATATGGCGCGCCATGATCGAGGAGGAGGCCTGACCCAGCGCGCAGGCTTTCACGTCATGGCCGAAATCGGTCACCACGCCGTCCTTCATGTTGAGGTCGATCTTCACGGTCGAGCCGCACAGCTTGGAGTGGGCCGTCGCCGAGGCGTCCGGATGGGGGAGGCGGCCGAGGCGGGGAATATTGCCGGCCAGCTCGATGATCTTCTTGTTGTAAATGTCGTTGATCATGCAGGTTATCCATAAGACCGGAGCGGACGAAAAGGGCCATTTGGAGCCCTTGGCTCGCAGTCCTGCCATCCTATATAATGGCTGGATCGCAGGAATAAACCTGCCGAATGGATGGCCGCCCCGGAAAGTCACGATCTGGCTCCGGGAGCCGTCCAAACTTCACGCAAGGCGTCCGACGGCCCCACAGGACCTCTGGCGACCCGGTGACACTCCGGCCCCGTCTTTGGCAATGAAGGGCCGGTCGAACGGAGAGCCATGATGGATGCTGTCATCAAGCCGCTGCGCGGCAAGGTGGACAAAATCGAAGTTCCTGCTTCCGAGATCGATCAGGCGGGGATTAACCCGGATCAGCCGCGCCCCTCGCGCGACGCGGCCGAGCAGGCGGTGAAGACGCTGCTCGCCTATATCGGTGAAAATCCCGAGCGCGAGGGCCTGCTCGATACGCCCCGCCGCATGGTCGAGGCTTATGACGAACTGTTTCAGGGCTACCACCAGTGCCCGGCCGAGGTGCTGAACCGCACCTTCGGCGAGACTGCGGGCTACGATGATTTCGTGCTGATCCGCGACATTGAATTCCATTCGCATTGCGAGCACCACGTCATGCCGTTCTACGGCAAGGCGCATATCGCCTATACGCCGGTCGATCGCGTCGTCGGGCTGTCGAAGATTGCGCGCCTGGTCGATGCATTCGCGCATCGGCTGCAGACGCAGGAACATCTCACCGCCCAGATCGCGGCGGCGCTCGACAAGGTTCTGCAGCCGCGCGGCGTCGCGGTGTTGCTCGAGGCGGAGCATACCTGCATGTCGGTGCGTGGCATCGCCAAGCACGGTGCCAAAACGGTGACGTCGCGCTTCACCGGAATGTTCTATGACAATCCGGATGAGCAGAACCGTTTTCTCCATATGGTGCGGGGCATTAGCGCGCCATTTTCAGGCGCTTAAAGTTTTTCACGAACCTTAGAATGTTGGTCCCAAGTGACGACGCAATCAGGCCACAACGCAGAGCTTGAAGAGGGGCTTTCGTTCGCTCCGCGCTTCGACGCGGCCGGACTCGTGACCTGTGTGGCGACCGACGCCCGTTCGGGCGATGTGCTGATGGTCGCCCACATGAACGACGAGGCGTTGCGCAGGACCATCGAAACCGGCGACGCCTGGTACTACAGCCGCTCGCGCAAGAAGTTATGGCGCAAGGGCGAGACGTCGGGTCATGTCCAGCGCGTCGTCGAGATGCGGATGGATTGCGATCAGGACGCGGTGTGGATTCGTGTCGAGCAGTCCGGCGCGGCCTGCCACACCGGGCGGCACTCCTGCTTCTATCGCGCGGTGAAGGGCGAGAACGGCGGCGCGAAGCTGGTGTTCGTGGATGCCGACAAGGCGTTCGATCCCGATAAGGTTTATAAGTAGCCGTGGTTGTCGTCCCCGCGCAGGCGGGGGTCCAGCTTTCAAATTCGACAATCCTCTTGTGTCGCCAAGCGGTGCTTGTCGTTTGATACATTCTCCAGGTCACGAATTTTCTGGGTCCCCGCCTGCGCGGGGACGACGCCATAGCGTGCTATTAACCCTCCATTAACCATAATCCCCCAGGGTGCAGATGGGCCGGAAGGCCCGGCGGGTGTTGGGAAGCGCCCGCGATATTCAAGCGTGTCACCGGGGAGCGGGACACATGGCAATCGACAGCACGGCTGCCTCGTCAGTCATCGATTCTGCGCGCGCCAAAATCGCGAGCGCCATCAAGCAGGCCGCCGATGCGACCGGCGCGAGCTTCGATTACCTGATTTCCACCGCCAAGATCGAATCCAACCTCAACCCGAACGCCAAGGCTTCGACTTCGTCGGCGCGCGGGCTTTATCAGTTCATCGAGCAGACATGGCTCGGCACCGTGAAGCAGGCGGGGGCGGCGTTCGGCTACGGCAATTATGCCAATGCGATCTCGCAATCGCCGTCCGGTACTTATTCCGTCAGCGATCCGGCGACGCGCGACCAGATCCTCAAACTGCGCGACGATCCCGCCGCCAACGCGGCGATGGCGGGCGCGCTGACGCAGGCCAACAGCTTCAAGCTCTCCGGCGAACTCGGGCGGCGCCCGACCGACGGCGAACTTTACATGGCGCACTTCATGGGCGCGGGTGGCGCGGCCAAGCTGATTTCCGCCGCGCAGAGCAATCCCAACATATCTGCGCCTGCGATGTTTCCGAACGCCGCCGCCGCCAATCGCTCGATCTTCTACAACCGCGACGGCAGCGCGCGCAGCGTGTCGCAAGTCTATTCGGACATCGATTCGCGTTTTGCCCGCGCGGCGAATTCTCCGGTGGCGCGCTTCGCCGTGGCTTCGGCGGGCGGCTCGTCGCCCGCGATGGACAACATGGCTTATCTCGCGAGCTTCCCGCAGAACAGCAGCGCATCCACGCCAGTGCGGCAGATGGGACCGACATTCCATTCGCTGTTTCAGGCAGGCGACCGTGCCGAGCCTTTATCTTTGACGGTGCGCCAGTTGTGGGGTGCGGGTTCGCAGGCCAATGCGGAAGCGCCCGCGGCGGCGAGCCCCGATCAATCGCAGTTCAATCTGTTCAGCGATCCGAAGGGGGTGTTCGCGGGGTGAGCTGAGGGTTAACAAAAGCTCAACGGAAGCAGCCGCTTATGGTGAACTGTTTCTTAAGTGTCATGGTTTACGCTTTCTAACAGTGGCGTCGTATTCCCGGCGCAGTCAGCAAAGTTGCGTAAGCCGGAACACCCATGATCGTTCGGCAGTTTATCAGTTGGGTTCGTACCGCTCCCGCCGGGGAGCGTGCCGGGGCGACACGGGCGTTGGCCCGCGCCTGGCTCATTTCAGATTTATCGCAGGACGATCGCATCGCCGCCGAAGGCGCGCTGCTGATGCTGCTCGACGATGCCTCGCCGCTGGTGCGGCAGGCGATGTCGGAGGTGTTCGCGGCGGAGCCCGATGCGCCGCCCGCCATTGTCGCAGCACTCGCGGCCGATCAGCCGGACATCGCGTTGCCTGTTCTCGAATTCTCGCCGCTGCTGCTCGATGCCGATTTGGTCGATCTCGTCGCCACCGGTTGCCCGCAGGTGCAGTGCGCCATTGCGCGCCGCGCGGAATTGCCGGTTTCGGTCGCGGCGGCGCTCGCCGAAGTCGGCGATGCGGCGGCGGTGCTCGAACTGATCGAGAATCCCGATGTGACGCTCGCTCCGTTCTCGCTGGAGCGGATCGTCGAGCGCCATGGCGATCTCGCCGTGATCCGCGAGCAGCTTTTGCAGCAGGACAATCTGCCGGCCCCGGTGCGCCTTGCGCTCGCGAACAAGGTCTCCGCGACACTGGCCCGCTTTGCCGCAGCGCGTGACTGGATCACGCCCGACCGCGCGGATCGCCTCAAAGCGGAGGCGACGGAACGCTCGCTGCTCGATATTGCAAGCCTGTCCCATGGCGAAGAGCTGGCCGATCTCGTCCACCATCTGCGCCAAAGCGGCCAACTCAATGCCGGGCTCGTGCTGCGCGCGCTGCTGTCGGGCAACGCCAGCCTGTTCGAGGCGGCGCTGGTCGAGTTGAGCGGACTGCCGCAGCGTCGTGTCGCCGCACTGGCCTATGGCCGGGGCGCGGGACTCGATGCGCTGCTCGTCAAGGCGGGATTCCCGGCTTCGACCGTTCCGGCATTTCGCGCGGCGGTGGCGGCAATTCTGGAAGTTGGCTTTATCGACACGCAGGACGGCGTTACGCGGCTGCAGCGCCGCATGGTCGAGCGCGTGCTGACGCAGTGCGAGAGCGAGGCAACCTCGATGCACGATCCGCTGCTGGTGCTGCTGCGGCGCTTCGCGGTCGAGGCCGCGCGCGAGGATGCGCGGCTGTTCTGCGACGAGACGGCAACGCAGATCGATGCACAGCGGTTCGTGCAGATGATTGAGGATTCGGCGCCGGCCGAAGACGATTATAGCTATGACGACGAGATGATGGACGAGGATGATGAGGACATCGTCTTCGTGGAATCGCCGCCGCTTGCACCGCTTCTCGAAGACGAGAACGAGTTCACCTATGAAAGCGAATTCGACGATTACGCGCCGCTCGACGAGAATTACGTCGCCTCGAATGACGAATACGCGGTGATCGACGGCCTCGATGCCGAGATTGCCCAGATCGTCCGCGAGCGTATTGCGGCGTGAGGTCTGTCGATGCGGCAAAGCGGTTCAGGTTTACTTAGAATAGTCATGCGCGGGAATAGCCGTTCGTAGAACGGCGTCACTTCCGCTCGCCTATGACCCGCGCATCCATCGAAAAGAAGAGAGCTTCGAAAGATGGATTGCCGGGTCAAGCCCGGCAATGACAGGCCAGTAGGTTGAAACGCCTCAATCCGCCGGCACGATGCTCGGGGCGAGCACGGCTTCGAGATGTTCGGGGCGGTTCTGGTTGGCCTCGATCAGGAATTCATCGGCCAGTTTACGCAGGCGGATGCTCAGTTCATCTGCCGTGTCTTTTTTCGATCTGCTCTTCGGCAGCTCGCGCACGATGGCCTGAATGGCGTGAACATGATGGGCGATCAGGTCCGACGGCACCGTGGTGAGTTCGGGCGCATGTTCGAGAATGCGGCAGAGGCTTTCGGCGGCGACCGCGGCCTTGGGATAGCCGAATGTGGTGGCGTCGCCCTTGATGTCGTGAGCGGCGCGGAACAGTTCTTCCCGGTTCTGGCTGGTGAAGCCATCCTTCGCCACCACCTCGAACGCGCGCGCGAGGCGGGCGCATTCCTCGTCCATCCAGTTCTTGAACTCGCCGGACAGGCCGGCGAGGGCTTCCTCGGCGCGGGCCACCGGATCGTCGGTGTCACGCTCATCCGCATGGCGCACGTATTTGCGCAAGGGATTGGGCTGGGTGATGACCTGGTGGGCTTCGAAGGTTTCGACCTTCAGGCCGTCGGTTTTGTCTTTGGCCATGGCCGTTATCCGGGACTGCGGGCTTTATCGAGCAGCGAGGGCTGCTGCAGGATTTCCGCCTTGCCGCCGTTGCGGCGATCGATGCCGATATAAGTGTTGGTGGTGTTGCGCCGCCGGTCGGGGCCGAAATAGCTCTTGGTGCGGATGAAGGGCCGGGGCGACACCACGACATTGAGGATGCGCTGGTAGAGGCCCTTGGCCGAGATCGGCTTGGCGAGGAATTCGGTGACGCCCGCATCGCGCGCGGTCATGACGCGGCGCTTCTCGGAATGGCCGGTCAGCATGATGATCGGCGCATACGGATTGCCGACGCCGTCCGGCTGGCGGATCATCTGCGCGAGTTCGAGCCCATCGAAAATCGGCATCGACCAGTCGGTGATGACGATGTCGGGGACGTAATGGCTGTACATTTCCAGCGCGGTGGCGCCGTCCTCGGCTTCATAGACTTCGCGCGCGCCGAACGAATGCAGCAGCGTGCGCAGAATGCGCCGCATATGCGCGTTGTCGTCGCAGACGAGAAACCGCAGCTTGTTGAAGTCGATATGAAACATGCACAGCCACGTAAGAAACGCCGATACGGGAAAAGTCTAGGCTGGGGGCCGTTAACGTCCGGTTAAGCATAAACGTCCGATCCGAGGCTTCTGCCCGCAGCCAGGCAATCAGACGCCGAACTGCTCGCTCAGAATCCGCTCTTCCAGGCTGTGGCCGGGGTCGAACAGCATGCGGATCGAGATGCTCTTGTCGGTCAGCACCTCGACGCGGGTGACGTAGCGCACTTCATTATGGTCGGCGACGGCGGCCAGCGGCCGGCGCTCGTCTTCCAGCACTTCAATAGTAATGTGGGCCGAACTCGGGAGCAGGGCGCCGCGCCAGCGCCGGGGCCGGAAGGCGTTGATCGGCGTCAGCGCCAGCAAGTTGGCCGTGATCGGGATGATCGGGCCCTGTGCCGAGTAGTTATAGGCGGTCGATCCGGCAGGGGTCGCGACCAGAATACCGTCTGAAATCAATTCAGGCATCCGCACCTGCTCGTCGATCAGGATGCGCAGCCGCGCCGCCTGATAGATCTGGCGGAACAGAGCCACCTCGTTGATGGCATGATGCACATGCACTTCGCCCGCGGCATCGGTCGCGCGCATCAGGAGCGGATTGATGACGGTCATGCGCGCGGCGTTGAGGCGCTCGATCAGGCCGTGGCGGCTGTATTCGTTCATCAGGAAGCCGACGGTGCCGCGATGCATGCCGTAGATCGGCGTGCCGGAGCGCATCCGCTCGTGCAGCGTGCGCAGCATCAGCCCGTCGCCGCCGAGTGCCACCACGACATCGGCATCCTCGACCTCGCGGTTGCCGTAGTCCGACGACAACTGCGCCAGCGCGCGCTGGGCTTCCAGCACCGGGCTCGCGACAAAGGCAATGCGTTGATATTTGCTCTCGATGGTCATGAAGGCTGGTGAACCCTGCGCGGCAGGCCGGAAGGTGCGTGAATTCCTCAACTCTATCCGGTCTTCGGCCTCTGCGGTACTGGGGGAAGGCGGCTCAGTGCGCGACCCTTTAACAGCGTTAACGCCACTGGATGCTTCGCCGGCAGGCGAAGCTGGAGCGAAATCCACATTAACAAGATGTCACGCAGATGAACAGAAGCCGTTCCGCGGCTTCAGTTCGGGTTCAGCGCCCGCGCCTCATCATCGGGCCACGATCATCGCTTCGGCCATTCGGCCCATTGCGCTCTGATCCCGAAACAGGAGTTTGCCATGTTGAAAATCATTTCAGCCGCCGTTGTCGCCGCCTCCGTGATGGTCGCACCGGCGATGGCCGCGACCGTCATCAAGACGGAAAAAACGATTACCCATTCGCGCGTTCTGAAGCCGTCGGTGGCCAATGCCAACGCCCGCGTCGTCGTGGTGAAGAAGCATCGCCATCACCACATGCGCCCGCATCATCACGTCGTCACAAAGCGCGTGATCGTGAAGCATCGCCATCATCATCACTGATGCCCCACAGCGTCGCGGTTTTCCCCGGCCGCGTGCGCTGAATCGAAAGCCGGTTCGTGGATTCCCCCCATCCACGGACCGGCTTTTTTATGCGAGAGCCTCAGAAGTTTGCGCCGATCTTGAGCAGGAAGATGCGGCCGGGCAGGGGATAGGCGTTGAACACGCCAACATTTGCAAGATTCGCACTGGCCACGGCGTAATCGTAGTACTTCCTATCGAAAGCGTTGATGACGCTGAACGACCAGAAATATCGCTGATACTCGCCGCTCACCTTCAGGTCGAGCGTGGCGTTCGCAGGAATCTCCGGCTGGAAATTGGCCTGATCGTTGTCCATCCGGCGCTTGCTCCATGCACGAACCGTGGCATCGAGTACGACGTATTTCTGCCAGACGTTCCACGAAACGCCTGCGCTGCCGGTGAAGCGCGATACCAGCGGCACGTCGTTGCCGGCATATTGGCCCTCTTCAAACACGGCGCGCGTATAGGCGAATCCGCCTTTCAGCCGCAGGCTGTCATTGACGTGCAGCGTGATGTTCGTTTCCGAGCCATAACGGTGCATCGGGTCGAGGTTGTAGTTGACGAAAAACACCGGATCGAAGTGGATTTCGTTCTTCAGGTGCATATCGAAATAGCTCGATTGAAGGTCGAAGCCATTGCCGTGCACCCTGATGCCGCCCTCGGCATCGTAGGATGTCTGGGTCTTGAGATTGAAATTGGCATTGAGGCTGGAATCGAGCGCGACGCCAACCCGCTCATCGACATTCGGCGTTCGGAAAGCGCGTGCGGCGCGGGCAAACACCGTGAAATTCTGACTCAGACGTTGCTCGAGGCCGATATGCAGCGCGTTGTTGGTTTCGTCGCTCTTCAAAGGCACATGCTGCATATCAAAGATCGATGCGCCGGGTGCGGACGGATTGAGGGTGTCCTTGGCGTTCAGGCGTGTGTTCTGCAGCCGCCCGCCGTAAGAGAACTTGGTCCCCGGAAGCAGGTCGATCGTCTGCTGCCAATAACCCGCCAGCGTCTGCTGGTTGAGGTCGTAGGCGTGGATCGCAGGCAGATACAGCAGCTGGCTGCGGTCGGAATCGTAGCCTGCGTTGTAGTAGTCGATACCCGTGACGATGCTCGATGCCATCCCGAACACCGGCGTCCTGATGTTGAGACGCGGCGTTACTGACCATGTCTGCAATACGGTATTCACGGCGCGGGGGAAGGGCGCACGGGGGTCGTCGAAGTAGGAGGCCTGCTGCCGCTTGTCACGGACCCCGGCATCGACAATCAAATCGATGTCGTTCGTGAGCGCCTTGGTGAATCCAGCCGTAACATTGACGCCCTGCTTGTCGGCATGATCGAACGGCGTGAAGGATGCGCGCGGGTTGGCGGCGAGCTGGTTGGCGTTGTCGAGATAATATTTCGTCGACAGAGCGCCCGGCAGGCCGAGATGCTGGTTGTCGCCCGAGACATTGAAGAACGCTTTCAGGTCCGGCGTGTTGTAACGAAGTTCGCCGGAGCCTGCCTGCTGGTCGAGCTTGTTGTTTTGCCTGTAGCCATCCGAATGAATGGCGTTGACGAATGTCGAGGTCGACCACGGGCCGTAGTTCGTCGTCGCCGAGGCATTGCCGAACCTCTGGCCGAACGAGCCGACGCCGGCTTCGACGCGGCCGCTGAACGGCGCGCCGGTGCCGGTCTTGGTGACGATGTTGATGACGCCGCCGACCGCGTTATCGCCATAAAGCACCGCGCCGCTGTTGCCGCGCGTGATCTCGATCCGCTCGATCGACTGCAGCGGGATGGTGGAGAGATCGACGCCCGCGAGGTCGACATCGTTCAGGCGACGTCCATTCACGAGAATGAGGGTGTTTGCCGTGGCGAATGCACCGAAGCCGCGCATGTCCACAGTGGTGCCGGCGCCGTTGACGCCGCCGTAAAGCGATTGAAGCTGGATGCCCGGTTGCGTCGCCAGAACATCCTGCACGGTCTGGCCTGGCGAGTGCGCGATGTCCTGTGCGGTGATGACGGTGGTCGGCGCGCCCGCAATGCCGCCGATCTCGGCGACGCGGCTGGCTTCAGGATTGGGAGAGGCCGCATTTGCGGCTGCCGGTGTCGTAGCCGGAGGTGCCTGCTGTACCCGCGGCTTCGCATCGACGCGCTTGTTGCGTTTCGGCAGCTGATGGTTCGGCTTCTTCGGCGCGGGGCTTACCTGAATCGCGGGCAGCGGCGGCTCGGCCTGCTGCGCGAGCGCGGATGGAATGTAAGCCGTGCTTGCGAACAGTGCCGCG
>Ga0180223_1000612_pt1 | contig 40855 bp, 38 predicted proteins | sample eDN5th30CKraftOP_FD_151337 | JGI IMG/M metagenome (GOLD analysis project Ga0180223, IMG submission 151337) | Enriched Organic Plus compost microbial communities from Emeryville, California, USA - eDNA 5th pass 30_C Kraft OP (version 2) (version 2) ... | reverse complement strand
GAGCGTGCGCATCAATTCGAGATTGCCGCGCGTCGCCTGGTCGATCGCCATGGTCGAGGCGATGGCTTCGCGCAAGGGCGGCGACAACGGTGGGCGCTGGCCGATCTGCGTGCGCTCGATATAGGTGACGGCGGCGGCCGCGGCGGTGATTTCAAGCCGCGTCAGCGCGCCGAAGCCGTCACTGGTCGCGACCGCGAAGAAAGAAGTGAGGCGGCGCTCCGCGGTGGCGCTGTCGAACACGTCGCGGCCGAGCGGCGTCACCGCTGGCAGTTCGCGCCACAGCGGGATCAGTTCGATGTCGGTGTTGAGCGCATCCGAGATCAGGATTTCGCCGGGCTCAAGCCGTGCGATTTCCGCGGCCAGCATAACACGGTCGCATTCGGTGATGCGGAATTCGCCGGTCGACATGTCGATCCAGGCAAGGCCGAAGCGCGCTTCGGTGCCGACCGACGACAGCCGCGCCCGCGCGATGGCGAGCAGGTAGTTGTTGCGCCGCGCGTCGAGCAGCGTGTCTTCGGTGAGCGTGCCGGGCGTGACGAGGCGTACCACGTCGCGCTTGACGACGCTCTTTGAGCCGCGCTTCTTGGCTTCGGCAGGGTCCTCGAGCTGTTCGCACACCGCGACGCGATGACCGAGCGCGATGAGCCGATGCAGGTATTCGTCGGAGCGATGGATCGGCACCCCGCACATCGGGATGTCCTGACCCTGGTGCTTGCCGCGCTTGGTCAGGACGATGCCGAGCGCCCGGCTCGCCACCTCGGCGTCCTCGAAGAACAGCTCGTAGAAATCGCCCATCCGGTAGAACAGCAGCGAATCCGGGTTGGCGGTCTTGATCTCGATGTACTGCTCCAGCATCGGAGACAGCTTCTCCGGCGGCGCCGCGTCGGGCGGCGTCTCGGGTTCGGAAAGTCCGATGGGCTGGGGCTGGGGCATCGGGGCAAAATAGCCCAGTTGGACCGGCCATTTAAGCCCCGGCGCGCCTCATTTCCCCGCTAAATCATCTCGTTCGCGCGCCGGAGGCCGAGGATCATCGAGGTGTTGAGCAGATGCGCCCGCGCTTTGGCCGGGTCGTTCGCCACCGCGATCATCTCCTCGAGATGTTGGCGCTGAACGGCGGGGTCGCGCTCCTCCATCATCCGCTTGTTGCGGATCGACATGGTCTGCACCTGCTCGATGGTGGCGAAGCGGCGCTGCCGCGAATAAAGGTCGAGCAGATCCTCGCCGCCGTCACCGCGCCAGTGCGCGGCGAGTTTATCGCAGAGATTGACGGCGTCGTGGATGCCACTGTTGAGGCCGAAGCCGCCGAGCGGGTTATTGAGATGCGCGGCGTCGCCCGCCAGCAGCACGCGGCCGACGCGGAACGACGAGGCGACGCGCTGGTGCACCCGGTAGGTGCTCTTATAGAGAATGTCGTAGGCGCCCTGTTTCGGCACCAGCTTCTGCAGCGCCGCCTCGACCCGCTCGGGCGACAGCAGCACCTCGTCGCTTTCCTCGGGGTTGACCGGATAGGCCAGCCGCCACAGTCCCGGCGGGCCGGCATCGGGCACCTTGAACAGTGCGCCCCATTCGACCGGGTCGGCGATGTAGCAATTATAGGCAAATCCGTGCTGGTCGAAGTTATAAGGCGTCGAGACAACGACGAATAGTTCCGGCCAGGTGAAACCCTCGAAGTCGATGGCGAGGCCCTTGCGCACGATGCTGCGGCCGCCATCGGCGCCGATCAGCCATGACGCTTCGAAACGGCGGTCGCCGGACGGGCCGCTGGTCATCACCGTGACGCCATCGTCGCTCTGCGTGTAACCGGTGACGGCGTGGCCGAAATGAATCTCGGCGCCGCCCTCCTGCTGCAGCAGGTAGAGCTGGATTGGCGTCAGCCGGTGCTGCTCGAGGTGCAGGCGATACGGATAGGGCGTGATGTCGGCGAGCAGGCCGAGATCGAACTGCGCGACGAGGTCGCCCGGCCGGTTGCGCACCTGCCAGTGGCGGACCTTGATGCCGGTCTCGTGCATCCGCTCGGTGATGCCGTAGGGCGCCATCATCTCGAGCGTCGGCGGATGAAACGAGCCGGCGCGCAGATCGTGTGTCAGCGCCTCCTCGGCTTCCAGCAGCACTACGGGAATGCCTTGCGCGCGCAAGGCCAGCGCGCACATCAGGCCGGTCGGGCCGGCGCCGGCAATGACGACGGGTTTGCGGGAAGTCATTGCCAGGCGCCTTCGGCTTTACTTCACCAGCCTGGTGCCGGTGATGCGCTCGAGATTGCCATGCCAGATGGCTTCCTTCGTCGCCTTCGGCAGTTCGACCTCGTCGATGAACTTGATGGCGTCGCGCGTGTACATCGTTCCCTTCTCGGGATCGAACGGGCAGTCCGAGGCGAACACGATCTTGTCGTGGTCGAAGAACGACAGGCCGATATCGACGCCGGCGCGCGACGAGAAGGTCGCGGTGTCGGCATAGAACCGGTGCTTGAAGTAATCGAGCGGGCGATGCTTCAACTCGCCGAGCAGCTTGCCAAGGTCCTCGCCCGAGGTGCGTGAGCCGAGCTGATCCCAGCCGGGGCCGATGCGGCCTTCCAGCATCGGCACGATGCCGCCGAAATGGTGGGTGATGATGTTCAGCTTCGGATACTTGTCCATCAGCTTGGAGAAGACCAGCCGCGCCATCGCCGCCGCGGTCTCATAGGACCAGCCGAAGGCCCACCAGATTTCATACTTCGACGTCTTCTCGGTCGGGTAATCCGGAATGTTGGCGCCGCGCGCGGGATGCAGCCAGATCGGCTTGCCGAGCTTTTCCATCTCCGCGAAGAACGGCTCGAACTTGGGATCGTCGAGCGGCACGCCGGCGACGTTGGTATAGATCTGAACGCCGAGCGCGCCGTTCTTGATGGCACGCCGCGCTTCCGCGACGCCGGCATCCGGTGCGCCGAGCGCGCCCTGCGCTACCCAGCCGGGGAAGTGATCGCGGTTCTTGTCGATGATCTCGACGAACTCGTCATTGATCAGCCGGGCGTATTCCTCGACCTTGGCACCGTCGCCCTTGCACAGCACTTCGAGCGGCGGCATGCCGTGCGACAGGATCTGCGCATAGTCGGGGAACGTGTCGACCACCTTCCTGCGAATATCGAGGTCGTGAATGCTCGGCACTTCGCGCATGCGCTTGCCGATGTCGGGAAGACCGCTGTCGATCAGCACCTTGAAGAAGCGGCTCGGCAGGAAATGTGTATAGGCGTCGATACGCATGGGCTTCCTTCCGTCGGTCGCAACCCGGCTTTCGGATTGCGGAATTTTGTTTGTCGGTTGGCGAGCGTTCTACGCGAGCGGCGCAATACTGACAACGCACGCCAGCGGTTGCGCCCTATGCGCCCGCGCGCAAGAAGGGATGGGGCTCAAGCAAACCTGGCCAGCACGGCGTCGGGAATGGGATGGGACTTGAGCTGTCCACCGGCGTCCCGCACCGTCCAGACCCGCTTCTCGTTGGCTTCGACGCAGGTCTCGCCCTTTAGTGTGATCGTGTGGCTCACCTCGAACGAGGTGCGGCCGAACACGATGGTGCTGGCGACGCTGCAATCGTCGCCGAAGCGGGTGGGCTTGAGGAACCGGGCCTGCGTCTTGATGAGCGGCCAGCCCTCGAATTCCAGGTTCTTGAACATCTCGTGCTTGGTCATACCGAGCGCGGCCTCGAACAGCATCGCCGTCGAGTGATCGAAGATGCGGAAATAATTGGGATAGAAGATGATCCCGGCGGGGTCGCAGTCGCCCCATTCAATGCGCACGGTGCGGGTGTTGGTGAAGGCCATGCCGGATTCCTAGCGGTCTTCGGCGCGCCGCGCCAGCCAGATGGTGTGGTTGCCGCAATCGGGGTCGTTCATGCAGGCGTCGATCACGGCAAAACCGTTGGCGGCGAGCAGCGCCCGATACTCATCCGGGGCGAGGCTGGCGTGATAGAGTGGCTCACCGTGCAAGTCGCCGATCGCCTCGCCATACTCGGGTCCGCTGGTGAACATCAGCGGCGCACCCGGTAAGGCATGCGCGGCGAAGATTGGGAACATGCGCCGCTGGTCGTCGTAAGTCAGGTGAAAGAACGAGTCCCAGGCGAGGATGCCACCGAAGCGGCGGCCGAGGTCGAGCGTCCGCATGTCGGCGACGCGCCAGTCCTGCTCCGGAAAATCGCGCCGGCACAGCTCGATCATGGTCGACGATGAATCGACGCCGGTGACGGCGTGACCCTGCGCGATCAGATAGGCTGCGATCGGTTTGCCGAAACCACAGCCGATATCGAGGATGGCGCTGCCCTCCGCCGCGAGGCTCAGGAAACGATCGAGCCAGCCTTGCTCGAAGAAATGCGGCTGCTGTCGCCGGTCGGCTGCCCAGTCATGCGCCTTGCGCTCGTAGAGATCGACGATGCGATCTGCGTCACTCATTGCCCCAAGTCAGCGTTCAGCGAGGCGCCATGCGCAGCGCGCCGTCGATGCGGATCACTTCGCCGTTGAGATAGCCGTTCTCGACGATGTGCAGCGCCAGCTTCGCGTATTCCTCAGGCTCGCCGAGCCGTTTCGGGAACGGCACCGAGGCGCCAAGCGAATCCTGGGTTTCCTGAGGCAGGCCCTTGAGCATCGGCGTCATGAAGATGCCCGGGGCGATGGCGCAGACGCGGATGCCGAACTGCGCGAGTTCGCGGGCCGCTGGCAGCGTCAGCGCTGCCACGGCGCCCTTCGACGAAGCATAGGCCGATTGGCCGATCTGGCCTTCGAAGGCCGCGACCGATGCGGTCGAGATGATGACGCCGCGATCGCCGCCCGGCAGCGGCTCGGCCGCCTGCATGCCGGCCGCGACCAGCCGCATCATGTTGAAGGTGCCGATCAGGTTGATCTTGATGACGCGCTCGAAGTCTTCGAGCGGCATCGGGCCATCCTTGCCAACGATGCGCTTGGCCGGCCCGATGCCGGCGCAATTGACCAGCACGCGGGCGGGGCCGTGCACGGTGGCGGCGGCGTTGATCGCGGCGCTGGCGCCCTTGTCGAGCGTGACGTCACAGGCAAAGGCGATGCCGCCGATCTCATTGGCGACGTCGTTGGCCGCCTTCTCATTGAGGTCGAACACTGCGACCTTGGCGCCGGCCTTGGCCAGCACGCGCGCGGTTGCCGCGCCTAAACCCGACGCTCCACCGGTGACGATCGCGCCCTGTCCCTTGATGTCCATCATCTATTCCTTTGCTCGCATGACCGGGCCGTGACTACGCCCCCTCGGTGTTCTCGATCAGCAGCGCGATGCCCTGGCCACCGCCGATGCAGGCCGACGAGATACCATAACGCAGGCCACTGCGCTTGAGTTCGCGCGCCAACGTCAGAGTCAGGCGGATACCGGTGGCGCCGAGCGGGTGGCCGATGGCAATGGCGCCGCCATTGACGTTGAGCTTGTCCTCGTCGAGGCCGAGCGCGCGGGCGCAGGCCATGACCTGCGCGCCGAAGGCCTCGTTGATCTCGAAGCGGCCGATGTCGTCCAGCTTGAGACCGGCGCGTTCGATCACGGCCTTGATCGCCGGCACCGGACCGATGCCCATGATTTCCGGCGGCACGCCGACCGCAGCGCTGGCGATGATGCGGGCGAGCGGCTTCCTGCCGTTCTTCTCGGCATAGGCCTTGGACGACACCAGCACGGCCGCGGCGCCATCGACGATGGCCGACGAATTGCCGCCGGTCTGCACGCCGCCGAAGGCCGGCTTGATCTTGGCGAGCTGCTCGACGGAGGAATGGCGCACATGGGTGTCGGCGGTGACGTCTTCCTTCACGCGGATGCCGCGCGCATTCATGCCGTCGACTTCGAACTTCTCCGTCGTCACCGGCGCGATCTCGCCGGCGCGGAACTCGGCGGCCTTCACCGCGCGCTCGAACGAGCGCGAGGCATAGGCGTCCACTTCGGCGCGCGTGATCTGGTATTGTTTGGCAAGGTTCTCGGCGGTGTCGCCCATGGTGCAGTTGACGCCGGGGTCCATCAGCGCCTCCCACAGGAAGTCTTTGAACTCGACCTGGCCCATGCGGAAGCCGTTTCGGCTGGTATAGGACGCGACCGGGTTGCGGCTCATGCTCTCGGCGCCGACGCACAAGGCCAGATCGGCGCGCTTGAGCGAGGTGGCGTCGGAGGCCTGCGCGATCACCTCGATGCCGGTGCCGCAGACGCGCTGCACCAGATGCGCCGGTGTCTCCTGCGGCACGCCGGCATAAAGCCCGACATGGCGCGGCAGCATGTAGGCGTCGAACGAGGCCTGCGCCATCGAGCCGGCGATGACGGTGCCGACATCCTTCGGCGGTACGCCAGATTTCTTCAGCGCCTCGCGCGCGGCCTTGATGCCGAGATCGATCGGCGAGATCGGCGCCAGCGCGCCGTTGTAGTCGACGAAGGGCGTGCGCACGCCGTCGATCAGCCAGGCGTCGTCATAAGTTGCGCCGATACCGGCGGGTTTGTCGTTCACTTCTGTCACTCCATCACAAGCGGATCACGCGCGGCGACACCGCGTCGGCATATAGTTCATCGACCAGCGCGGCGCGGTTCTTCAGCACTGTGCGCTGGTTGATCGAGCCCTTGTCGGTCATCTCGCCCAGATCCATCGACGGTGGCTCGGTCATCAGCATGATGCGCTGAACGCGGTTCGACGAGCCGGTCGAGGCGGCCGCCATTTTGGCTAGCATCTCGGCGAAGTGCTGCTGCACATCGTAGTGCTGCACGATCTGGTCGGCCGGCGTGTCCGGCGCGCGGTGCAGAATCTTGCGGCAGGCCTCGACGTCGGGAAACACCAGCGCGGCGAGATAATCGCGGTCGAGGCCGGCGAACACGACGTCGCGCACGAAGGGCTTGAAGGCGTCGATGAACTGCGCGCGCAGTGGGCCGACGTTGACCCATGTGCCGGACGACAGCTTGAAGTCCTCGGCGATGCGGCCGTCAAACAGCAGGCCCTGTGTCGGATCGTCCGGATCGGCGAACTTGAAGGTGTCGCCGAGCTTGTAGAAGCCTTCCTCGTCGAAGGCGTTGCTTGTGTATTGTGGCTGCCGCCAATAGCCCGGCGTGATGTTGGGGCCACGCACGCGCGCCTCCAGCTTGCCTTCGACCGGCACCAGCTTGAGCTCGAGTCCGGCGGCGGGCAGGCCCATATTGGTTGAGTTTGGGTGATAGAACGTGCGCGCCAGCGCGCAGGGCGCGGTTTCGGTCGAGCCGAAGCCAGTGAGGAACTGCACGCGCTCGCCGCAGGTCTCGACTGCCAGCGCATTGATCTCGTCGAACACATGCTGCGCCAGCCCCGCGCCGGCGAACCACAGCACCTTCACCTTCGAGAAGAACATGCGGCGCAGGTCGGCGTCGGCGCGCAGATGCGGCAGCAGCGCCTCGTAACCCTTCGGCACGGTGAAGTACCAGGTCGAGGCGATCTCGCGCAGATTGCGCACGGTCTCGTCGATGGCGCCGGGCAGCGGCTTGCCCTCGTCGATATAGAATGTGCCCCCGTTATAGAGCACGAGACCGACGTCGTGATTGCCGCCGGCGGTGTGATGCCACGGCGCCCAGTCGAGGATCACCGGCGGCTCGTCCTGGAAATAGGCGAGCGCCTGACGCAGCATCACCTGATTGGCGCACCACATGTGCTGGGTGTTGATCACACATTTCGGTGTGCCGGTGGAGCCCGAGGTGAACAGGAACTTGGCGATGGTATCGGGGCCAACCTTGTCATGCGCGGCATCGACCGCCGCGCCGGGCTCGGCGGAGAGGTCCGCGAACAAGGTCGTGCGGCCCTTGATCGGATTGCGCGTCACCACCACCGGCACGTCCTTCGGCACGATGGTGTCGATGGCGCGGGCGAAGGCCTTGCCGTCGGCGGCGAAGACGAGGCCGGGCGTGATCAGTTCGAAGATCGATTTGAGCCGTGCGAAGTCCTGGCTCACTAGCGAATAGGCCGGCGAAATCGGCGCGTAGGGTACGCCGACATAAATCGCGGCAAGGCCGAGCATGGCATGCTCGAGATCGTTGCCGGAGAGGATGACGATCGGCCGCTCAGCGGAGAGATTGCATTTAAGCAGCGCGGTGCCGATGCGGCGGGCGTGATCGAGCGCCTGCGCGTAAGTGATGGTGCGCCAGTTCTCGCCGCCCTTGCCGTCACGCTGCGCCATGAAGACGCGATCCGGCGCGTGTTTTGCCCAGTATTCCAGGCGCTCGGTCAGTTTCTTCGGATAGGGCCCGAGCGGCTCCGGCGAGCGCAGGATCATCGTGCCGTCGGCGCGGCGCTCGATATCGACGGCTTGCGGGCCCAGCCGCACCGCGCGGGCGGCGGGCTGCTGCAACGATTCAGCGGTCACGTTCATGGTCAACTGTCGCTCCGGATCACGTTCTGCGACGGCGCGTCGGCATAGAGCTCGTCCACCAGCGCGGCGCGGGTCGCCAGGACCGCGCGCTGGTTGATCGAGCCCTTGTCGGTGGCTTCGCCCTTGTCCAGCGATGGCGGCTCGGCCATCAGAATGAGGCGTTCGACGCGTGTCGACGAGCCTTTGGCCTCTGCCGCCAGCGTGAAAAGTCGTTCGGTGAACAACAGGCGCACGGTCGGCGCAGCAACGATATCTGCTGGCGTTGCCTCGGGCCCCAGCCCGGCGAGCTTGCGGCAAGCTTCGATGTCGGGAAACACCAGCGCGCCGATGAAGTCGCGGTCGGCGCCGGCCAGCACCACGTCGCGTACATAGGGCGCGAAGTGGTCGATGAAGCGGCCGCGCAGCGGCCCGACGCTGACCCAGGTGCCGGTCGAGAGCTTGTAGTCCTCGGCGATGCGGCCGTCGAACAGCAAGCCTTTGTCAGGGTCCTTGGGATCGGCGAATTTCAGCGCGTCGCCCAGCTTGTAGAAGCCTTCCTCGTCGAACGCGCCTTGCGTGTGCTGGTCCTGCCGCCAGTAGCCGGGCGTGATGTGCGGGCCGCGCAGGCGCGCTTCGAGCTTGCCCTCGTTCGGCACCAGCTTGAGCTCGACGCCGGGGCAGGGCAGGCCAATGTTGCCGGGGCGGCCGAAATCCCAGGTACAGGCGAGGGCCGCCGGCGCGGTTTCGGTCGAGCCGAGCGACGACAGGAAGATGACGCGCTCGCCGGTCGTCTCGACCGCGATCTCGTTCATCTCGTCGTAGGTCGCCTGATTGAGTCCTGCGCCGGCATAGAACAGCACGTTCAGCCGGCTGAAGAAGTTGCGGCGCAAGGTCTCGTCGGCGCGGAAATGCGCGATCAGCGCCTCGAAGCCCTTGGGCACGTTGAAATAGATGGTTGGTGCGATGTCGCGCAGATTGCGCGCAGTCTTCGGCACACCGGGCGGCGTCGGATTGCCGTCATCGATGTAGAACGAGCCGCCGTTGACCAGCACCAGATTGAAATTGTGGTTGGAGCCGAAGGTATGGCTCCACGGCAGCCAGTCGACGATGACCGGCGGCTCATCCTTTACGAAAGGCAGGTTGCCGCGCAACATCGCCTGATTGGAATTGAGCATGCGGTGCGTGTTGATCACACCCTTCGGCGTACCGGTCGAGCCCGAGGTGAACAGGAATTTGGCGATCGAGTCCGGCCCCACTTGCGCATGCGCCGCGTCGACGCTGCGCGTGTCCTCGTCGCCGATCAAGTCGGCGAACATGGTGGTGGGCCGGTCGCCGAGCGGATTGCGGGTGACGACCAGTTCGATGTCGTCCGGGATGGTGGCGTAAAGAGCCTTGCCGAAGGCCATGCCGTCGGCCGCAAACACCATGCCCGGCGTCAGAAGCTCGACGATCATGCGCAACTTGCCGAAGTCGCTCGACATCAGCGAATAGGCCGGCGAAATCGGTGCATAGGGAATGCCGACCATCATCGCCGCAAGCCCCAGCAGCGCATGCTCGATGTCGTTGCCGGAGAGAATGACGATGGGACGGTTCGGCGACAGCCCGCGGCGCAGCAAGGCCGCACCGATGCGCTTCACCTTGTCGAGCGTCTGCGCGTAAGTGAGCTTGCGCCAGTTCCCGTCGGCATCACGCTGCGCGAGATAGACGCGATCTGGCGCGACTCTGGCCCAATGTTCGAGCGGCTGGCCGATCGTGTCGTGATAATCCTCCAGCGCCTGCCGGCTGCGAATATAAAGCGTGCCGTCGGGCTTGCGGTCGACGACCGCGTCGAGCGCGCCGAGCTTGACGGCGCGCAACGGCGCGGACGGAGATCGGACCATAGGGTTCGGTGCCGGCATCGAAGCGTTTCCTCGTGCGTGCGATGTTGCCTCAAGGGCCCCGTCTTTTGCGGGCATCGCGCGGGTCATTTTTAATTTGTTGTCTTCGACAACAATACCGCGGCGGCGTCTTGCCGCTCAAGCGGCGTATGGTACCGCTCGAGCGAACAGAAATATGTTTTGCCCCTTCAATCGGGTCGTTTGACCTTCCCCGCGCGGCCTTCGAGGAAGGCCGTGAGGCGGTTCTTCGCTTCCGGATCGGCCTGGGCGATCGACGAGATCAGCGACTCCATGGCGAATCCGGTGGCGGGCGCCGCCTCGGCGATGCGCGGCAGGGCATGGGTGATGGCGAAATTCGTCATCGGCGTGTTGGTGGCGATGCGCTGCGCCAATTCGATGCCCTTGGCGAGGCCCTGGCCCTCCTCGGTCAGGTAGGTCGAGAGCCCCATGGTCTGGCCGTCTTCCGCCGAGTAGGTGCGGCCAGTCAGCATCATGTCCATCATGCGGGCGACGCCGATCAGGCGCGGAATGCGCACCGAGCCGCCGCCGCCAACATAGATGCCGCGGCTGCCCTCGGGCAGGCCATAATAAGTCGAGCGTTCGGCGACGCGGATATGCGCACTCGACGCGAGTTCCAGCCCGCCACCGACCACGGCGCCGTGAAGCACTGCGATCACCGGCACTTTGCCGAACTGGATCTTCTCGAAGGTACGATGCCACAGCGCGGAGTGAGAAATGCCTTCGTGGATATTGCGCTCCTGCAGCTCCGACAGATCGAGGCCGGCGCAGAAATGCTCGCCCTCGCCGGCGATCACAACGGCGCGGATGTCGTCGGGCAGGGCCGAAAAGAAAGCGTCAATGCCGATGACGGTATCGTCGTCGATCGCGTTGCGCTTGTGCGGGCGATTGAGCTTGAGAATCGCAATCGGACCTTGCCGCTCGGCGGCGAGCGACGGCGGCAGGTCGGCGAAGGACACGCGGTTGGAGTTCACGAATGGCTCCCTGATTGCGAAGGTCGCCGCTGCCGGGTCGCGGCAGCGGCGACAGGTTGCGCGGACGAGGCCGCGATCAGTTGGCTTTGACCAGCGGGCAGCCGCCTTCATTGAGCGGGCGGAAGGCCTTGTCGGCCGGGATCGTATTCACGATCTTGAACAGATCCCAGTCACTCTTCGACTCGGCGGGCGACTTCACCTGCAGCAGAACGAGCGGGTGGATGGCACGGCCGTCGGGCCGGATTTCAACCTTGCCGTAGACCGGCTCGTCCGCCGGCGTTGCCTTCATGGCATCGACCACCTTCTTGCCGTCGGCCGGCGAACCGACCTTGTCGACCGCCTTGAGGTAGGCGAGCGTCGCTGAATAGACGCCGGCCTGCATGTGGTTCGGATACATCTTCTTGTTGTGGCGGGCGGCGTAGCGCTTGGCGAAGTCGCGCGCGCCGTCGCTCTGGTCCCAGTACCAGGCGTTGATGGCGCCGAGGCCCTGAGCCGTCTGCAGTCCGATGGCCGGCACACTCTGCAGGTCGAAGATCAGCGCCACCACCTTTTGCTTTTCGCCAATCTTGAAGTCGGCGGCCTGCTTGATGGTGTTGACGGTGTCGCCGCCGGCGTTGGCCAGCAGGATCACGTCGGCCTTGGAAGCCTGCGCCTGCAGCAGCGCCGACGAGAAGTCGTTGGTGCCGAGCGGCAGACGGATGGTGCCGGCGATCTTGCCACCGGAGGCGTTGATCTCGTCGGTGGCCTGCTTCTCGAGGTCATGGCCGAAGGCGTAGTCCGCGGTGATGAAGAAGAACGTCTTGGCGCCTTGCGCCAGCACGCCCTTGGCGGTGCCGTGCCCGAAGGCCCAGGTGTCGTAGGTCCAGTGCACGAAGTTCGGCGAGCACTTCGCGCCGGTGAGGAGCGCGGTGCCGGCGCCCGAGCCGATGACGACCTTGTTCTTCTCGCGGCCAATATCGGAAACCGCGAGGGCGACAGCCGAGTTCGGCAGGTCGACGACCATGTCGACGCCTTCGGTGTCGAACCAGCGGCGCGCGATGGCGGCGCCGATGTCGGGCTTGTTCTGGTGGTCGGCCGAGATCACCTCGACCTTGCGCTTCGATGTCTTGTTGAATTCCTCGACCGCCATTTGCGCCGCGAGCACGGAGCCCGGGCCCTGGAAGTCGGAGTAGACGCTCGACATGTCGTTCATGACGCCGATGCGCAGGGTGCCGTTCTGCTCGGCCAGCGCCGGCATCGCCGCCAGCACGCCAAACAGGGCGGCGATCTTGATCGCTTTCAGCATGGGGTCCCTCCCGAGGGGTGATTGTGGCGGGGTTCATTGTTTCGGCCGCCGCTGCCGCAATGCTGGCAGGCGACGGGCCTCCGGTCAATATTGTTGTCCAGGACAACAATTTTGTTACAAGCGGCGTCGCCGCTGCGGGACGTCGGAATGAGGTTCCGATGCCGGTCGAATGGGCAAAAGGACAGGCTGCCCACCGCGTTGGCGCTCGCTTGCGCGATGTCGGAGCGGTCTCAGGTGTGTTTGACCGTCTCGGAGGTCGAGCCTAAAACCGCCGCTTTCGCCGTCACGCCTTGAGGGAATGGAACATGCAGGACGTCTTCATTTGCGACGCGGTTCGTACGCCAATCGGCCGTTACGGCGGCTCGCTCGCCAAGGTTCGCACCGACGACCTCGCCGCCGTTCCGATCAAGGCCCTGATGGCGCGCAATCCGAAGGCGGATTGGGAGAAGCTCGAGGAAGTGATTTTCGGCTGCGCCAATCAGGCCGGCGAGGACAACCGCAATGTCGCCCGCATGGCGGCGCTGCTGGCAGGGCTTCCCGCTTCGGTGCCGGGCGTGACGGTGAACCGGCTTTGCGCCTCAGGCCTCAATGCAGTGGGTGACGTCGCCCGCGCCATCCGCTCCGGCGAGATGGAATTCGCCATTGCCGGCGGCGTCGAGTCGATGACCCGCGCGCCTTTCGTGCAGGGCAAGGCAACCGAAGCCTTCTCGCGCTCCGCTGAAATCTACGACACCACCATCGGTTGGCGTTTCATCAACCCGCTGATGAAGGCGCAGTACGGTGTCGATTCCATGCCGGAGACCGGCGAGAACGTTGCCGAGGAATATCAGGTGTCACGCGCCGACCAGGACGCCTTCGCCGTCCGCTCGCAGCAGAAGGCCGGGAAGGCCATCGCTGCGGGCTATTTCGACAAGGAGATCGTCGCAGTCGAGATCGCCGGCCGCAAGGGCGAGATCGTGAAGTTCGACAAGGACGAGCACCCGCGTCCCGACACCACGCTCGAACAGCTTTCAAAGCTCAAGACGCCGTTCCGCAATCCGGGCACCGTCACGGCCGGCAATGCGTCCGGCGTCAATGACGGCGCCGCGGCGCTGATCCTCGCTTCTGCCGCCGCAGTGAAAGCGCATGGCCTCACTCCGCGTGCGCGCATTCTTGGCATGGCATCGGCCGCCGTCCCGCCGCGCGTGATGGGCATCGGCCCCGTGCCATCGACGCAGAAGCTGATGGCGCGGCTCGGCCACAAGATTTCCGATTACGACATCATCGAACTCAACGAGGCATTCGCCTCGCAATCACTCGCGGTCATGCGGCAGTTGGGACTTCCCGACGACGCCGAACACGTCAATCCGCATGGCGGCGCGATCGCGCTCGGCCATCCGCTCGGCATGTCCGGCGCGCGTCTGGCATTGACGGCGGCGCATGGGCTGGAGGAAAAGGCAGGAAAGCTCGCGCTCGCTACCATGTGTGTCGGCGTCGGTCAGGGTGTTTCTCTGGCGATCGAGCGCGTTTAATCGAGAGGGGATCCCAAGGTGGCGTTGATTTATCCGACCAAGAGCCTCGAGAATTTTCCGAAGCATCTCACGCCGAACTACAAGAGCACGATCAAGCGTTCGCCGACCAAGCCGCTGATGATCATTCCGCACACTTTGTCGGAGCTGACCGGCCCGGTCTACGGCCACAACGCGGTGCAGGAAGGCGACAACGACCTGACCAGACAGCACGCCGGCGAGCCGCTCGGCGAGCGCATCATCGTGCACGGCCAGGTGCTCGACGAGGACCGCCGTCCGGTGAAGAGCGCGCTGGTCGAACTGTGGCAGGCCAATGCCTGCGGCCGCTACGTGCACAATGTCGATCAGCATCCGGCGCCGCTCGATCCGAACTTCACCGGCGCGGGCCGCACCATCACCGACGACAACGGCCACTACAAGTTCATCACCGTGAAGCCCGGCGCCTATCCGTGGGGCAATCATCCCAACGCCTGGCGCCCGAACCACATTCACTTCTCGGTGTTCGGCCACTCCTTCGTGTCGCGCCTCGTCACGCAGATGTATTTCCCGGGCGATTACCTGTTTCCCTATGATCCGATCTTCAATTCGGTGACCGATGAGAAGGCGCGCAACCGCATGGTGGCGTCGTTCGATCTCGAAAACACGGTGCCGGACTGGGCACTCGCCTTCAAATTCGACATTGTGCTGCGCGGCCGCGAGGCCACGCCGCTCGACAACGACGATCATCACTGAGACAGGCGGGAGCGAACAACCATGTCCGAAATCACGCCGTCACAGACCGTCGGTCCATTCTTCGCCTATGGCCTCACGCCGGTGGGGCGCTGCGACTGGGACCCGAACGGTCACTATTCGTGGAAGAACTCGGTCGAGTCGAACCTCGTCACGCCGGACGTTTCCGGCACGCGTATCCGCATCGTCGGCACCGTCCACGACGCCGATAACGCGCCGATCAACGACTGCATGATCGAGATCTGGCAGGCCGACGCGCAGGGCCGCTATGCGAGCCCGCAGGACAGCCGCGCGCTGCCCAACAGCCAGTTCAAGGGCTTCGGCCGCTCGGCCACCGACAAGGCCGGCCTGTTCGTGTTCGACACCATCAAGCCGGGCGCGGTGCCCGGACCCGGCGGTAAGGAGCAGGCGCCCCATATCGTGGTCGCGATCTTCTCGCGCGGCATGCTGCGGCAGGTCTATACGCGGCTGTACTTCTCGGACGAGGCCGCCAACGCTGCCGATCCGGTGCTCAATCTGGTGCCGGCCGAGCGCCGCGGCACGCTGATCGCCCACAAGGAAGCGGGCGACCCGCCGGTCTACCGCTTCAACGTGCACATGCAGGGCGACAGGGAGACGGTGTTCTTCGAAATCTGATCGCGGCGGCGATCGCCGCGCGCAGCAAAAGAAGCGGGCGTCTTGGACGCCCGCTTTTCCTTTGGGTCGGTCTCGTTCACGCTCATTCATGCCCACTATGGCCCACCATCTCGTTTGGTTTTGCCCACTGGAGCGGTGGAACAAAAAGTTACCGGTGCACGCCATTTTCATAACACTTTGATTATGCGTCTGAATCTGACCAGGGCCGATTGCCCACCAATTCTGCCCAACTTTTTCATGACGATTTTTCCATTGACGCTTCGCCGTTCAGTTTGATTGGCTAGCAGACAGCGGCCGTCAGAGCCGCGCCAAGAATCGACGCAAAAAGCGACGTGAGAAACGACAAGGGACAAGCGTCTTTCGCCCCGCCACAGGGCAGCCGCTTGAAGGGAAACGCCGATGAACGAGGTCATCCTCCAGGAGATCGCCGAATTCTGCCGCCAGCGCGGCCTGGCCGAGTCGACGTTCGGCCGCAGAGCCGTCAATGACGGCAAGCTCGCCAGCCGCCTGCGCAACGGCGGCCGCATCACCACCGACACGCTCGATCGCATCCGCTCCTTCATGGCGCATGGCGCCGAGGACGGCGCCGCGCGCCGGCGCCTTTTGGTCGACGGTCCGTCGGCGCAATCGCTTCCCGTCATCAAGATGCAGGCGCCGCCAATGGCCTCCGCGCAAATCAATAACGACGATCCGCAGCGCAACTTCCGCTTCTTCGACAATCGCCAGAAGTACCTGTTGTTCGTGAACACCTGCTCCGAAAAGTGGGAAGTGGCGCAGCGCGTCTCGCTCGAGCTCGACAATATCCATCCGCGGCCGCCGGCGGTGCGCGTGTTCGACGCCGGCGTCGGCGACGGCACGGTGCTGACGCGCGTGATGCGCTCGATGCATCACAAGTTTCCGACCATGCCGTTCCAGATCGTCGGCAAGGAAATCAGCCTCGAGGATGTGCGCCTCGCTCTGCAGAAGATGCCCGACCGCTTCATGGAGCATCCGTCGACGGTGGTCGTTCTCACCAATCTTGCTTATGCCGATGCGCCGTGGCTTGCCGCCAAGTCGCTGTCGGCCGCGACCTCGATGGTGTGGAAGGAAGTGGCGCTCGACGGCAATACCGCGCATTCCTTCGAGGAGCAGATAACCGCGCTTGAGCCGTTCCTTGCCGAGTCGTGGAAGGCCAAGGTGTCACCGACCAGCGGCAATCCGGTCTATGAGCGGCCGGTCGTGTTGGTCCTGTACCGTAACGATCACCGCTTCATGCTCGATCAGGTCATCCCGAAGCCGGGCGGCTCGCATGCCGATTACGACCTCGTTATCGCCTCGCAGCCATATCGCGCCCGCGCCTCGCTGGAGTTCAAGGCCAAGCGCGTGCTGGCGCCGCTTGCCCGCGCGCTCGGCCCCGGCGGCCGCATGATCACCATCCAGTCCTACGGCAACGATCCAGGCATGGAGATCGTTCATAAGGTGTGGCCCGATGACAATCCGTTCATGCACAGCCGCCACGATCTCCTCAAGGAGACCAAGCAGGAGCTCGGCTCTGCCGGCCGCGACCTGAACTTCAACGTCTATTCCGACCAGCGTTCGCTGTTCCGCTACGACATGCACACGCTGCCGTCGGAAGTGTCGTCGTCGATTGGCACCTCGACCTTGCTGGCGGCCTGGAACGCTGCGGTCTATGTCGCGCAGGTGGAGGACGACCGCCTGTCGGACGTCAATGCCGATCGCCGCTACATCGATGCCACGCGCGAGGTGCTGCAGCAGCGCGGCGGCCTATGGTTCTTCGACGAATCCTTCGTCATCTCAAGACGCCGCCAGTAGCGCGGCGCCTTCCTAACGAAACGGACTGCCAGTGAACATGCACATGAAACCGGTGCCGGCCACGATCGCACAGCGGTTCTCGATAGAAACCACGCGGCCGAAACCGGCCGAGATCGACGCCGTCGCCGCGGCGGTGCGGGCGGGCACCGAACTCTACATCACCGCGGTTCCGACGCAGACCGAAGAAGAACTGGTCGCGGCGGCCGCACATGCGCGGCGCGCTGGACTCGAGCCCGTGGTGCACGTCGCGGCACGGCGGCTGCCGAGCGTCGAGTTCTTGCAGGAGCGCCTCGCTCGCCTGCGCGGCGAGGCCGATGTGCGCCGTCTGCTGGTGATCGGCGGCGACATCGATCCGATCGGTCCCTTCGCCGATGCGCTGGCGGTGATCCAGAAAGGCAAGCTGCGCGAGGCCGGCATCGAGAAGGTTGGTATCGGTGCCTATCCGGAAGGCCATCCCATCATTCCGATGGATCGACTGGTCGCCTCGCTTGACGAGAAGATCGCCGCGGCGGTGGCTCAGGGGCTCGATGTGCGTCTCGTCAGCCAATTCTCGTTCTCGCCGGACGACATCGTCGCCTGGCTAAAGAAGCTGCGCGCCAAGGGCATCACCCAGCCGGTTAGCGTCGGCATGGTCGGTCCGACCAGCGTGCCGGCCTTGCTGCGTTTCGCCAAGCGTTGTGGTGTCGGCACCTCGCTGAAGGGCCTGATGTCTGGCGCCGCCAGCGCGCTGATCGGCAATGTCGGTCCCGACCGCATCATTCACGCGCTCGATGCTGCGCAGGCGACCGTCGGCGATGTGCAGCCGCACTACTTCACCTTCGGCAACCTCGTCGCCACCGCCGAGTACGGCACGGCGATGGCGGGGAAGGAGATTGCGGCGGCTTGAGTCCGTAGCCCGGGTGGAGTGAAGCGCAACCCGGGATCGGAGTTCAGGCATCCCGGATTTCGCTGCGCTCATACAGCACGTAAAACGCCAACGGCGCGGCACCCTTTCGGATGCCGCGCCGTTTTCTTGTCTGGCTAACGCCTAGCGACGCTTACTCCGCCGCCTGGTGGCGCCACTTGCCTTCGTAGCCTTCGCGCACCACGGCCGAATACGGCGTCGGCGAGACGATGACCTTGACCTCGGTCTGCTTGTGGCGCTCGACGGTGGTCTTCTTGGTGCCGCCGTTCTCTTCGCCCCAGACCAGAGTGAGCTCGGTGCCCGGCTTGGAGAACTCTTCCTCGACCCAGCCGAGCGACAGCATCTTGCGCTCGTTGTAGGAATAGCCCGAGAACATCGAGGCGCCGGCGACCTTGCCGCCGTTCATCACCGCGTCATAGGACGACGAGGCGTAGTTCGACAGCGGCAGATCGATGAACTTGTAGTTCTCGCCGGCCGGCGCGAGCTGCGAGGCCCAGATGCGCTCGACGTCCTTGTTCTCCCAGGCGAAGGTCACCTTCTTGCGCTTGTTCTTGCCTTCCATCGCCTTGAGCGCGTCCGAGCCGATGAAGTCGTGGTCGAACTTGGTGAAGGTGTTGTAGCCGAGCTCGTACGGCGTCGTGTAGTAGTCCTCGATGTTCTTCGAGACGAAGCTGCCGCCGAGCGCGGCATTGGCTTCGTAGCTCGAGAGCGGCAGCCACTCGCGATAGGCCTTGAGCTTGTCGCCGGTGTAGATCGCCGGAACGGGCGAGGGTATCCAGCCGGATTCCAGCGTGTTGGTGGCGTAGGCGCGGGATCCGACCGGCACGATGCCGAATTCCTTGCCGGCTTCGAGGATGGCGTTGCGGATGTCGTCGCCCTCGGCATAGGGGCCCCAGACTTCGAGGCCCGGCGCGCCGGCCATGCCGTGACGCAGCGCGCGAACCTTGCGGCCGGCGATGGTGATATAGCCCATCTTGAAGAACTTGATGTCCGGCATCGAACCGCCGTTCAGCTTCTTGATCACATCCTGAGCCTTCGGGCCTTGGATCTGATAGCGATAGAAGCTGCGGGTCACCGGCCTGCCCATCGGACGCGACGGCGAGCGGTCGTCATAGGTGGTCTTGACGTTGTAGCCGCCGGTCTTGGCGTGGAATTCGATCCAGTTGGCGGCCGGGTTACGGCCGACATAGACCATGCTGTTTTCGGCGAGATAGAACAGGATGCCGTCGCCGATGACATGACCGTAGGGCGTGACCGGGGCGAACTGCTTGGCCTGATCGACGTTGAAGTTCTTGAACGAGTTGGTCGATAGATAGGACAAGAGCTTGACGGTGTCCGGACCCTCGACGAACAGATTGACCATGTGGTGCGACTGGTCGAACAGAACGCAGGTGTTGCGCCAGGCGCCCTGCTCGTCACGCCAGTTGGTGAATTCGGGAGCGACGACGGGATAGACATAGGCGCCGATCTGCGAATTCCGCATCATCGACACGATGTCGCCGTTCTCCTTGATCTTCTCTTCCAGATTTTTTGCCATCTCGTCTCACTCCCACGGGATTGTGTTTCGTTGCTTGCGAGCGTCCGGCCGGGCTCCTGCGGCCCTTCAAAGGGTCGACAAACGCTCTATTCGTATACAGCTGTTCGGCTTCGCTTGTCTGAAACCAGATAATTTCGCCAAAATCGGTCTCTGAACGAGGCTGAATTTGGCATTTGGTCCGATCCTCGTATACAACAGGCCTTCCAGCGTCCTCAAGGATTGGGCAGAAAAAAAGGAGCCCACCCGTGCCCACCCCGATCGCCGAACCGGACCGCGCCTCCTCCCAGACCGTCAAGGCCCAGCTTGCGCTGCGCGACCTGATCCTGACCGGCGGGCTTAAGCCCGGCGACCGGGTCTCCGAGCTGTCGCTGGTCGATCGGCTCGGCATGTCGCGGACGCCGATCCGCATGGCGCTGGTCCGCTTGGAGGACGAGGGCTTCCTCGAAGCGATCCCGTCCGGCGGCTTCGCCATCAAGGCTTTTACCGAGCGCGACGTCTATGACGCCATCGACCTGCGCGGGATGGTCGAAGGCTTTGCCGCACGCATTGCCGCCGAGCGCGGCGTGCCTGGCGGCCTCATCCGCGATATGAAAGACGTGTTGCGGCAGATTGATGACATCGCCGCCTTGCCGGAACTGAGCGTCGATCACTTCTCCGAATACGTCGATCTCAACGGTCGCTTTCATGCGCTGCTGGCGGAGGCCGCCGACAGTCCCGTCGTGAGACGTCAGATCGAGCGCGTCTCGAACCTGCCATTCGCCTCGCCCTCAGGTTTCGTCATGGTGCAGGCGAAGCTCCCCGAGGCGCGCCACATACTCACCATCGCGCAGGATCATCACCACTGCGTCGTGCGCGCCATCGAGGATCGCGAAGGCATGCGCGCCGAGGCGCTGATGCGCGAGCACGCGCGGCTGGCGCAGCGCAATCTGCAATTGGCGCTCGGCAATCAGGGCACCCGCAGTTTGGTTCCGGGCGTCGTCCTGATCCGCGGAGGCGCCATCCTGTGACCAAAGACGAGTTCCGCCACCGCTGACGCTACCCACTCACCGTGCTAAGGCACCCCCGAATTGACGCCGCGGGCGGGGATAATTCCCGCGACGATTTGTTGGAGGAAGCGAATGTCCCAGAGAACCAAGCCGCCGTTCCGCGCCGATCAGGTCGGCTCCATCCTGCGCACTCAGCCGATCAAGGAAGCGCGCGCCAAACATGAGAAGGGCGAGATCACAGACGCCCAGCTCAAGGCGGTCGAGGACGCCGAGATCGTCAAGATCATCAAGAAGCAGGAAGAGCTCGGTCTCCACGCCATCACCGACGGTGAATTCCGCCGTTCGTGGTGGCACTACGACTTCTTCGGCATGCTGGAAGGCGTCGATGTCGTGGACTCCGACCATGGCATCCAGTTCCAGGGCGTGCAGACCAAGATGCGGGTGCTGCGCATTACCGGCAAGATCGACTTCGCGCCGAACCACCCGATGCTGGAGCACTTCAAGTTCCTCAAGGCCAACACCTCCCGCACGCCGAAGATGACCATCCCGTCGCCGACGGTGATGCACTTCCGCCTCGAGCCGGGGTCGGTTTCGGCATCGGCGTATCCGAACCGCGACGCCATCTTCGATGACCTTGCCAATGCCTATGCCAAGGCTGTGAAGGCCTTCTACGACGCCGGCTGCCGTTATCTGCAGTTCGACGACACCGCCTGGGCCTATTTGTGCTCGCAGGAAGAACTCAAGAAGGCGCGCGAGCGCGGCCTCGACGTCGACCACCTGCAAGACACTTATACGAAGTGCATCAACAAGGCGCTGCAAGCCAAGCCAGCCGACATGGTCATTACCACCCATGTTTGCCGTGGCAACTTCCGCTCCACCTTCATCTCGTCGGGCGGCTATGAGCCGGTAGCGCAGAGCCTGCTCGAGAAGTGCAACTACGACGGCTACTTCCTCGAATACGACACCGACCGCGCCGGTGGTTTCGAGCCGCTGCGCTTCCTGCCCAAGGGCAACAAGATCGTGGTGCTCGGCCTCGTCACCTCGAAGTCCGGCACGCTGGAGAAGAAGGAAGACATCAAGAGGCGCATCGACGAGGCGACAAAATTCGTCGCGCTCGATCAGCTTGCGCTGTCGCCGCAATGCGGCTTTGCCTCGACTGAGGAAGGCAACGTGCTGGCCGAGGACGAGCAGTGGGCCAAGCTCAAGATGATCGTCGATATCTCCAAGGACGTCTGGGGCGCGTAACTAGCGCGCCTTGCGGACATCATCCTCGCGACTGGCAACGGTCACCGGCTGTGGGTCGGTGACCGGCCCCAGCGCCCAGTCCTGGCCCGCCAGCGGCGTTACCTTGACGTCGGCGATAAGACCGCGCTGCATCGTCGGATCGAGATGGCGCATCGAGCGCACGTTGAGATCGATGATCCGGCCGGGCCGGAGCGGGCCGACATCGTTGATCTTGACGATGAAGCTCTTGCCGTCGGCCTCGACCAGAGCGAAGGACGGCTGATAATTCCGGCCGAAGCGTACGCCGCCGAACTTGCCGCGCAGGTCGGTGCGGATCGCTGCGGTCCAGCTGTCCGCATCGTAGCGCTCGCCGGACGCAGTTTCCGCATTGCCGGCATCGAGATCGGTCGGGTCGCCCGGATCGTAGGTCGAGGCGATGCCGACGATCGTTTCTCCCGCCGCGACGATCTCTTGCCGTTGTGGTTCCGGCATGTCATCGCGCATTGGCGGCAGGCTGCCGGTTGTTTCCTCTGACGGCGATGGCTCTGGCGCCGTGACGTTGACGCTTCGAACCGTCGGGATCGTCGGCACGCCGAAATGAAATGCGAACGACAGGCCGCCGCTTCCTGCATCCCTTTCGCATGACTGCGGTATCGCTACCGCGATCATCGCCGTTTCGCTGAACCTGATGGCGGCAGCGTTGACCTGTCCCATGGCGGCAAACACGAGGCCGGCGGTAAGGGCCGCGACGGCTTTGCCGCGCATGACGCGCGCGCGGCCGTTCATTCCGGCAATAGTCGGATCGAGGTCGCAAACAGACATTCGGCCCCCCGGCTGATGACAGTCGACGGTACCGATTTGACCCTATGCGTAATAAAATCCTATGAAACTCTCGCGTGCAAATGTCCCGAAAAACGGGGCATGCCATTAGGCATGCGTTAGGCATGTGCGCTCGACATGCCGATCGGACCGATGCGATAGTGCCGGCCGCCATGGTTAAGGAATTCCGAGCAGCGAATGCCGTTGAACGCCGACGCTCTTCTTGCCGCCCAGCTCCCGCCGATCGAGCGGACCTACGGTCCGAAGGACTGCATCCTGTATGCGCTCGGCGTCGGCTTCGGTTACGACTCGACCAATGAGGACGAACTCGCCTTCGTTTACGAGAAGAATCTGAAGGTCCTGCCGACTTTTGCGGTCGTGCCGGCCTTCGATTATGCATGGATGCTGCGCCCGGAATTCGGGCTCACCTGGAGCCATATCGTCCACGGTGAGGAGACCATCGTCCAGCATGCGCCGATCCCGCCGCAAGGCACGGTCATCGGGTGCGAGCGCGTGGTCGATGTCGTCGACAAGGGTGAGGGCAAGGGCGCGTTGCTGTTTCACGAGCGAAGCCTCGTCGACAAGGCGACCGGCACGTTGCTGGCCACGTTGAAACAGACGACGTTCTGCCGTGCCGATGGCGGGTTCGGCGGCGGGCGGCGCCACACACCGGCATCGCATCCCATTCCCGATCGCGCTCCAGACTTCATCTGCGATCTGCCGACGCGGCCGGAAATGGCGCTGATCTATCGGCTGTCCGGCGATGACAATCCGTTGCATGCCGAGCCGGCCTTCGCCCGCGCGGCCGGCTTTCCGCGGCCGATTTTGCATGGGCTCGCCACCTTGGGCGTCGCCGGCCACGCACTTTTGAAGACGGTGTGCGGTTACGATCCCGCCCGGCTAGCCAGCATGGCGGTGCGGTTTTCCGCGCCGGTCTATCCCGGCGAAACCATCCGCACCGAGATATGGCAAGATAGCGATAAAGCCGGTGCTGTTGTCTCGTTCCGCGCCCGTGTTAAGGAGCGAGACATTGTCGCCATCAATAACGGGCGAGCCGAAGTAAAGAAGTAAAAGAGTAGAGTAAGCGTATGACCGGGCCACAGCACAATTACGCCGACATCCGCGAATCGGTGCGCGCGCTGTGCGCCAAATTCCCCGATGAATACTGGCGCGATCTCGATCGCGAGCGCGCCTATCCGACCGCCTTCGTCAATGCGCTGACCGAAGCCGGCTATCTCGCCGCGCTGATCCCCGAAGAATATGGCGGCAGCGGCCTGCCGGTGTCCGCAGCCGCCGCCATCATGGAAGAGGTGCATGCCGCCGGCTGCAACGGCGCCGCCTGCCACGCGCAGATGTACACGATGGGTACGATTCTGCGGCACGGCTCGCCAGCGCAGAAGCAAGCCTATCTGCCCGGCATCGCCAGCGGCGACCTGCGCCTGCAGGCTTTCGGCGTGACCGAGCCGACGTCGGGCACCGACACTCTGTCGCTGCGCACCACGGCGCGGCGCGAAGGCGATCACTATGTCATCAACGGCCAGAAGATCTGGACCTCGCGCGCCGAGCATTCCGATCTGATGCTGCTGCTGGCGCGTACGACACCGAAGGAAGATGTCAAGAAGCGCACCGATGGCCTGTCGGTGTTTCTGGTGGACATGAAACTGGCGCGCGGCGCTAGCATCACCATCAAGCCGATCCGTACCATGATGAACCACGCCACAACGGAGGTGTTCTTCGACGACCTGCGCGTGCCGGCGGAGAATCTCATCGGCGAGGAAGGCAAGGGCTTCCGCTACATTCTCTCCGGCATGAACACCGAGCGCATTCTGATCGCGTCGGAATGCATCGGCGACGCCAAGTGGTTCATCAGGAAAGCCAGCGATTACGCCAAGGAGCGCGTGCTGTTCGGCCGGCCGATCGGCCAGAACCAGGGCGTGCAGTTCCCGATCGCGCGAGCCTATGCGCAGATGCGCGCCGCCGAACTGATGGTGCACGAGGCCTGCCGCAAATATGAAGCCGGCGAGGAACTCGGCGCCGAGGCCAATATGGCTAAGCTGCTGGCAGCCGATGCCTCATGGGCCGCCGCCGACATGTGCGTGCAGACGCATGGCGGTTTCGGCTTCGCTGAGGAATACGACGTCGAGCGCAAGTTCCGTGAAACGCGGCTCTATCAGGTGGCGCCGATTTCGACCAATCTCATTCTGTCGTACCTGGCCGAGCACGTGCTCGGCCTGCCGCGGTCTTACTAGCCGTCATGCCCCGCGAAGGCGGGGCATCCAGCTCGCGAAGGGCTGGTCGTCCGCTTTCGCGGACGATGACGTGAGAGCGAGTGACGAAATACATGACGTTACCCCTTGAAGGCATTCTTGTCGTTTCGGTCGAACAGGCAGTGGCCGCGCCACAATGCACCTGCCGACTCGCCGATGCCGGGGCGCGTGTCATCAAGGTCGAGCGGCCGGAAGGCGACTTCGCCCGGCACTACGATTACATCGTGCATGGCGAGAGCGCGCATCTGGTTTGGCTCAACCGCGGCAAGGAGTCGGTGGTCTGCGATCTCACCAGGGACGAGGACAAGGCGCTGCTCGAGGCGATGCTGGCGAAGGCCGATGTGTTCGTGCAGAACCTCAAGCCCGGCGCTCTCGGCAAGCTCGGCTTCTCCTTCGAGCGTCTGCGCAAGGACTATCCCAAGCTGATCTGCGTCTCGATCTCGGGCTACGGCGAAAGCGGGCCCTACGCGCAGCGCAAGGCTTACGATCTGCTGATCCAGGCCGAGTCCGGGCTGGCGTCGGTCACCGGCGGCCCCGAAGCGCCGGCGCGCGTCGGCGTCTCGGTCGTGGATATCGCCGCCGGCCTCAGCGCCTATGAGGCGATCCTCGAGGCGCTGATCCGCCGCGGCCGTACCGGCGAGGGCGCCACCATCTCGGTGTCGATGTTCGACGCCATGGCGGAGTGGATGACCATTCCGCTGCTCAATCAGGAATGGGGCAACCCGTTCAGGCGCGTTGGCCTCAAGCATCCCACTATCGCGCCCTACGGCGTATTCAAGACGCGCGACGGCGCCGATATCCTGATCTCGATCCAGAACGACCGCGAATGGCGTGTGCTCGCCGACAAGGTTCTCGGCAATGCCGCGCTCGGCACCGATGCGCGATTCGCCACCAATCCGCAGCGTCAGGCCAATCGCGCCGAGACCGATGCGGCAGTTGCGGCGGTGTTCGGCTCGGAGGATGTCGGGCCGCTGATGGAGAAGCTCGCTGCCGCCGATATCGCTTTTGCCCGGGTCAATGATTCGGCGCTGCTGTCCACGCATCCGCATCTGCGCCGCGTGACGGTCGGCACGCCGAGCGGCCCGGCCAGCACGCCGGCGCCGGGCGCGCGCTTCGTCGGCGAGGAGCGCCACTACGGCGACATTCCTGCGCTCGGTTCGCATAGCGGTGCGATCCGCAGGGAGTTTGGCGCCCGTTAGCCAAGTCTCAATCCATGGCGTGGACGACCTCGTCTTCCTTCTTCGCCACTCGATTGGCCTTGCGCGTTGAGCCGACCAGCAGCACCAGCGGCATCGCCGCGATGGTAAGATACATTAGCAGCTTGAAGTCGTTCAGGTAGGCGATCATGTTCGCTTGCTGCGTGACGAGGCCATCGAGCACCGCCTTGCCGACCTCGGTGTTGAGGTTGAGCGCGCCGGCAACATCCGGGAACTGCAGGTTGTCGTTGAATGGCGTGATGTGCGCGCCGAGCCGCTCGTGCATGTAGGTCGTCGTGCTGGTGAGATTGGCGATCACCATCGAGATGCCGATCGACGAGCCGATATTCCGCACCAGGGTGGTGATCGCGGCTGCGCCGTTGCGCATCTGGCCCGGCAGCGTCAGGAACGCGACCGACGTCACCGGCACGAACAGCAGACCGAGGCCGACGCCCTGGATGATGCTGGTGATGACGATGGTGTGCTGCTGCGTATCGAGCGACCAGCCGGTCATCTCGTAGAGCGTGGCGGCGGTGATCAGCAGGCCGAGAAAGATCAGGTTGCGCGTTTCGGTCAGCCGCATCACGCGCGGCGCCACCAGCATGGTGATCAGCGTGCCGACGCCGCGCGAGCCGAGCAGGAAACCGGCGGTCTGGATCGGATAGCCGAGCAGGCTCTGCATGAACGGCGTCACCAGCGCCATGGTGCCGAACAGCACCACGCCGATCACGACCATGAACATCACGCCTGAGAGGAAGTTGCGGTCCTTGAACATCTCGAAGTTCACGAACGGTCGGTCGGTCGTCAGCGAGTGCGCGAAGAAGTAGTAGAAGCCCGTCGCCGAGACGATGGTCTCGATCCAGATCTCGCGCGCCTCGAACCAGCCGACCTGCTCGCCGCGGTCGAGCAGCAATTGCAGCGAGCCGATGCCGATTGCCAGCGCGGCGAAGCCCAGCCAGTCGAAGCGCATCTCGTGCTGCTTGTCGGTGTCGTCCATGAACACGATCATGCCGATCACGGTCAGCACGCCGATCGGCAGGTTGATCAAGAACACCCAGTGCCAGGAGTAGTTGTCGGTCAGCCAGGCGCCCAAAGTCGGGCCCATGATCGGTCCGAGCATGACGCCGACGCCCCACATCGCCATGGCCTGGCTGCGCTCCTGCGGCGAGTAGGAGTCGAGCATCACGGCTTGCGACAGCGGCACCAGCGCGGCGCCGGCCATGCCCTGCAAGAGGCGGAACAGCACCATCTGCTCGATGTTTTGCGCCAGCGCACACAGCAGCGACGCCACGGTGAAGCCGGCGACGCAAACGATGAACACGGATTTGCGGCCGAAGCGATCGGCGAGCCAGCCGACCGGGGCGGTCATGATGGCGGCGGCGACGATATAGGAGGTCAGCACCCAGTTCACCTGGTCGAGCGACGCCGACAGCGAGCCCTGCATGTAGGGCAGCGCAACATTGGCGATCGTGGTGTCGAGCGCCTGCATGATGGTCGCAGTCATGGCGCAGACCGTGATCAGCAGGCGGCGCGCGCCGCTCGGCAGGGGCTTGGTGTGAGCGCTCATGAAACCACCGATCCGCAATCAAACTGCGTCGTTACTTTGTCTCCGCGCGCGCGGTGAACGGCAGACGGCTGTGGTGCGTGTCGATCTCGATGTTCGCGCTCATGCCGGTGCGCAGCCGGCTCAGGTCCTGGCCCCTGTCGAAGGCGATACGCACGGGCACGCGCTGCACCACCTTGACCCAGTTACCGGTGGCGTTCTGCGCCGGCAGGATCGAGAACTGCGAGCCGGTGCCGGGGCTCACCGCGATCACGGTGCCGGTGAAGCTGCGATCCGGGAACGAGTCGACATCGAGCGTCGCCTTCTGGCCGAGGCGCAGATAAGTGATGTCGGTTTCCTTCGGGTTGGCGTCGACCCATGGATTGGCGTCGTCGATCACGCTGAAGATCGGCGCGCCGGCGGCGACGAAACGGCCGAGCTGGATATTGTCGACCTGCGTTGCGGTGCCATCGATCGGCGCGCGCAGAACGGTGTGGGCGAGATCGCGCTCGGCATTGTCGACCGAGGCCTTGGCTTCGGCATAGGCCGGAAATCTCTCCAGCGGCAGGTTGGCGTCGCTGAGGAGCGAAGCCAAAGTCGTGTCGCGCTGCTGCTCGGCATATTGCGCCTGCAGCTGCGCCGCGACGACGGCGGCGGCGGAACTGTCGACGTCGGCGGCGGAGCCGGCTTGTGAGGCGACCAGCTTCTGCTTGCGCTCGAGATCGCGCTGCTTGAGCGCGACGTTTCGCTCCGCCAGGTCGGACAATTTGGTCAGCGACGCCAGGTTGGCCCTGGCCTTGTCGTAATCGCTGCGCGCTGTGGCGAGCTTGGCCTTTGCCTGATCCAGCGCCAGCTCGTAGGGCACGCGATCGAGCGTCAGCAGCTCGTCGCCGGCTTGCACGTGCTGGCCCTCGCGCACGGCGACATGCATCACCTTGCCGGAGATATCCGGGGTGATCAGCACCTTCTGCGCGCCGACATAGGCGTTGTCGGTCGCGATGTAACGGCCGCCCATGAGATAGATGGCGCCGCCAATCAGCGCCACGGCGAGCGGCAGCACAATCAGCAGGTTGCGGCGGAGATTGCGCTTCTTGGACGCGGCCGGCTTCGCCGGCGCCGCTGTTGCTTCCGGCGCCCCTTTGGCTTCGGGCGCCGGAACGACTTTCAGGACGTTGTCACTCATGATGCTGCGACTTTGCTGGCTTCGGTTTCTTGTTCGGCGGTTGTGGTGCGGCCGATGGCGGCGCGCAGGTTCTCGCGCATGACGCCGAGGTCCTTGAGCAGGCGGCCGGTTGCCTTGTCGTCGAGGCCCGCGAGCACCTGGCCCATGACCTCTTCGCCCAGCGCGGTAAGCCGATCGAGCAGCGGTCGCGCGGCGGGCGTCAGGTAGAGACGGTTGGCGCGGCGGTCATTCGGATCGGGACGGCGCTCGATCAGGCCGTTCTCGGCCAGACGGTCCAGCAGGCGGGTGAGCGAGATCGGCTGCAGGTCGAGCAGTTCGGCGAGTTCCGACTGTTTCAGGCCCTCGCAGCGATTGAGCCGCGACAGCACCGCCCATTGCGCCCGGGTCGCGCCGTAGCGGCGCGCCGCCTGATCGGCATAGGTCTTCAGCAGGCGCGCCACATCGTTGATCGTAAAGGCAATTTCCTTGTGGATAGTGGCCACGGGTGGAGGCTCCGGCTTAACTCTGTGCCTTCATATAATAAGCATGCTTATAATAAGTGCTAAGTGCCGGATAGCGTGAAAATGAGCGGAGCTGCTTCGCCGAAAGTGCATGGCAGGGGGAGGGCGCGTGCGAAGACGCTATCCCTGCTCCGAGGCGACTTCCGCTTTCAAATCGACGCTCGAGCGGACGCCGATGTCGGCAAAGTGGTTGTCGAGGAAGCGCCGCGCGGCGCGCTGGCCGAGCTTGTGCAGCAGCTCGAGCGACTCGAAATCGTTGCGCAGCTTGGTCGAGGCCGAGAAGCGCTCGCCAAGGCCGTCCATGACGATACGATGCACGTTGATGTGGCGATACTCGTTCGGCCCGGTACCGTGCGGCAGGCGGCGCTGGTCGATCAGCCGGTTGACGAATTCGATGGCGCGCAGCTCGAACATCAGCGCCGAGTTGAAGGTGATCTCGTTGACGCGACCCATGATCTCGCGCGTGCTCTGCGGGATTTTCTTGCGCATCAGCGGATTGATCTGGACGATCAGCACATCTTCGGTCCGCGTCGAGCGGAAGAACGGGAAGATCACCGGATTGCCGAGATAGCCGCCATCCCAGTAAGGCACGCCGTCGATCTCGACCGCCTGAAACACCGCCGGCAGACAGGCCGAGGCCATCACCGCTTCGGCGGAAATCTTGTCCTTCGGAAAGATATGCAGCTTGCCGGTCTGCACATTGGTTGCGGCGATGAAGATTGGCCGGCCGTCCTTGCGCAGACCGTCGAAATCGACGAAGCGCTCGATGAGCTCCTTGAGTGGATTGATGTTGAGCGGGTTGAGATCGTAGGGCGACAGTTGCTGTGACCACGCCGACAGCCAGTTGAACGTCGGCGAGCCCTCGCCGGGCCACAGCGCGAACAATTTATCGGTGACCGCGCGCTGCACCGCCGGCAGGTCGCCGCCGAGGCTTGCCGCGCGCCAGAAGTCGGCGAGTCGCTTGCGTGCTTCGTCGGGGCCGCCGCGATTGAGGCCGTCGGCCAGCATCACGGCGTTGACGGCGCCGGCCGAGGTGCCGGAAATGCCTTCGACGGCGAGGCGGCCGTCCTCGAGCAGATGATCGATCACGCCCCAGGTAAAGGCGCCATGCGCGCCGCCGCCCTGCAGCGCCAGATTGATGCGCTTCTTCTTTCCCTGCGGCTGGGACGGATCGTTGGTCTGGTCGCCCCAGAACAGCCGGGAGAGAAAGTCGTTCATTCGCTCAGCGCTCTCACTGTGCGACCCAGCCGCCGTCGATGGAATAGGCCGAGCCGGTGATCGAGGCGGCAGCGTCGCTCGACAGGAACACGGCGAGCGCGCCTATGTTCTCCGGCTTGGTGAACTGATGCATCGGCTGTTTTTCCGACAGCAGCGCGATCTCCGCCTCGCGCGTCGACTGACCTGACGCGGCGGCGCGCGCGTCGATCTGCTTCTGCACCAAAGGCGTCAGCACCCAGCCGGGACAGATGGCGTTGCAGGTGACGCCGTTATTGGCGGCTTCGACCGCCACCACTTTGGTCAGGCCGACAATGCCGTGCTTGGCCGCGACGTAAGCAACCTTCTGCGCGCTCGCGACGAGGCCGTGTGCCGAGGCGATGTTGATGATGCGGCCCCATTGCCGCTTCTTCATGCCCGGCATCGCCGCGCGAATGGAGTGAAAGGCCGACGACAGGTTGATGGCGATGATGGCGTCCCAGCGCTCGATCGGGAAGTCCTCGATATTGGCGACGAACTGGATGCCGGCATTGTTGACCAGCACGTCGAGCGAGCCGAACTCCTTCTCGGTCACCGCCACCATGTCGGTGATCTCCGCCGGCTTTGACATGTCGGCGCCCGAATACCTCGCCTTGATGCCGAACTCCTTCTCCAGGCCGGCGCGGAGCGCCTCGATGGCGTCCTTGTCGCCGAAACCGTTGAGCATGATGTTGGCGCCGTCGGCGGCGAGCGCCCGCGCGGTGGCGAGCCCGATGCCGGAGGTCGAGCCGGTGACGAGTGCGGTTTTGCCTTTGAGCATGGAAGTCCTCGTGACGTTGAGGCCGGGAGATGGCGGGGCGGGAACGGGTCGGAGGTTGCCCGGGAACCTGCCCCTATTTTTATTGCGCCGCAATATATATGTTCGGGACGGCGACCTTCGAGACGCCTTCGGATACACTTCAAAGTGACATGCCGACTTCCTACTGGTGAGCAGAACCGTGGCAAAGAAAGCGCAAGCCCAGGACGTTCGCGGGGTATTCCCGGCGCCGGATCACGATCACGGTCGCTGCGCCGCTGACGCGATCGCGCATGCCGAGGCGGTCTGCGCCTCCAACAAGGAACGGCTGACGCCGATCCGCCGCCGCGTGCTCGAGGCGCTGCTGGCGAGTCATGCGCCGCTCGGCGCCTATGAGCTGATCGACCGCCTGGCCGACGCCGGCGAGGGCGGCCGGCCGGCGCCGATCACCATCTATCGCGCGCTCGATTTCCTGCGCGAGCAGGGCCTCGTCCATCGCATCGAAAGCCGCAATTCCTTCATCGCCTGCGTTCACAATCACGAAAGCGGCGATCCGGTGGTGTTCCTGATTTGCGACACCTGCGGCGCTGTCGGCGAAGCGACCGGCGCGGCTATCGCCGACGCGATCAAGGCGGCCACGCGCGCCGCCGGCTTCGCGCCCAAGACCCCTGTCATCGAAATCTCCGGCACCTGCGCGCATTGCCGGACTGCCTGAAGGCCGGTTGGCGTGCGGCCTCCCAACAGGTAAAGCATCGTCATCGTCCGCGAAAGCGGACGATCCAGTAATCACGGACAAACTGAGATTACTGGATGCCCCGCTTTCGCGGGGCATGACCGTCGTAGTGCCTGGGAAATCAAGTCACCATGTCGTCGTCTGCGCCGCTGGAGCCGGTCGCTCCGCCGATCCATCATCACACCACGCGCCCGCTCGATGCGGTGGCCATCGCCGTCGTCGTGCTGCTGTGCCTGTCATGGGGCTTCAACCATGTTGCGGTGAAGCTGGCGCTGCATGACGTGCCGCCGATGCTGCAGGCGACGATCCGCTCCATCGTCGCGACGATTCTCGTGGCGGGGTGGTGCGCGGTGCGGTGCGTTCCGCTGTTCCGCCGCGACGGCACGTTGATCGCCGGCATCGTTGTCGGCGCGATGTTCGGCCTCGAATTCATCCTGATCTATCAGGGCCTCGTTTATACGACCGCGACCCGCGCCGCGGTGTTTCTCTATCTGGCGCCGTTCATCGTCGTGATCGGTTCGCGCATCTTCCTGCCTGCCGACAGATTTCGCCCATCGCAATGGCTGGGTCTGGGTCTGTCCTTCGTCGGCATGATCGTGGCATTCGGCCTGCCGACGCCAGCGCTGGACCCGCGGCAGACGCTCGGCGATCTGATGATGATCGTCGCGGCCTTCTTCTGGGCCGGCACGACGCTCATCATCAAGACCAGCCGCCTCAACGGCACCTCTCCCGAAAAGGTGATGCTGTACCAACTCCTCGTGTCGGCGCCGATGATGGCATTGTGCGCGTGGTTCGCCGGCGAGCGGATCACGCATTGGCCTGACAGTCAGGCGCTGGCGTGGATGGGCTACCAGGCGATCTGGGTAGTCAGCGTCACGTTCGTCATCTGGTTCGCGCTCATCAAGAAATATTCGGCGAGCCGCGTCTCGGCCTTCACCTTTCTGACGCCGTTGTTCGGCGTCGCCGCCGGCCATTTCGTCCTGGGCGAGCCGCTGACGCCGGCCTTCCTGGCGGCGGTGGCGTTCGTCGCTGCGGGCCTCGTGCTGGTGAACAGGCCGCAGGGCTGATAGCTTTTTCGCGCCATGCGCCAGAGTTCCCCTGACGGCAGAACGCGAGCGGCCGCTCTTGCGGAGGCGCTGCAGCATGCGCGCCATGCCCTCGAAACTGGCCGGCCCGCGGACGCCGAGCGCATCGCCGCCGAGGTCCTGCAAGCCAATGCCGGCGATCGCGAAGCGGCCAAGGTGCTCGGCTATGCGCTGATGATGCTCGGCCGGAATGCCGACGCGGTCGCCGTTCTCGAAAAGGCCGCGCGCGGCAATCGCGATGCTGAAGCCGATACCGCCCTCGGCATCGCCTTGCGGCAGGCTGGCCGCGCCGATGACGCGGTGGCCGCCTTCAATCGCGCCATCAAGCGCGATCCGAAATATCCGATGGCCTTCTACGAACTGGGCCGGACACTGGCCGAGCGCGACCGTATCGATGATGCGATCGTTGCCTACAAACAGGGCGTGGCGGTCGCGCCGGCCATGATCGACATGGTCGCCCGGCTCGGCAACTGCTATCGCGCCGCCGGCGATCGCAAGAATGCGCGGCAGTGTTTCGAGCGCGTGCTGGGCCTTGCGCCCGGACACTATGCCGCCGCCGAGGCGCTCGGCATGGTGCTGATGGATGATCGCGACTATGCGCAGGCCGCGGTGTTGTTTCGCACCATGGTCACGGCCAATCCCGACCATGCGCAGGCCCGGCTCGGCCTCGCCAATTGCATGCTGCATCTCGGCAAGGACGAAGCGGCCTACGAGAACATGCGCGCGGCCGCCGAACGCGGTCCGAAATTCTACGGTCAGGCGCTCCGCCTTGCCGTCACCGCGCAGCGCGGCCGTTTCTGGCTGCGCCCGAGCGATGCCGCCCGCGCTATTAAGGAAAAGCGATAGCGTTTTCGAGCGAAGTGGATACCGGTTCGCGTGAAGAAAACGCGTCAAAACAAAAAGCGTTAGCGCTTCTGCGCGCGGAAGTTACGCCGGTAGACTCCGGTCTGCTGGCCCAACGTCGTTGTCATGTCGCTGAGTTTGCGCGCGCGCTCCGGCGTCATGGTCTCGAACTGGCCGCTCCACAATTCGCGCTTCACCGGAATGCATTGCGCGACGGGCGTGCCCTTCGGCAGCACGCCGCTGAAACTTTCGTCGTGCCAGCGCGCCGGGAAGTTGACCAGATTGTCGGGAAACAGATCGGTGTCGACCATGCCGCTGATCGTGGTGAAGGGCAGATCGATCCTGTTGAGCGGATGGGTGAACAGCAGCGAATAGCCGGGCGGCGTTTCGATGGTCCAGAAATTGTTGAACTTGACGATGAAGCGGTCGTCTTTGAAGAACGGCGAGCCCTCGACCTGCGCGCCGTCGTGGAAGTCGATCGGCGAGCACGAGAATTTGGTGACCTCGGTCGCCGGCACCTCGCGCTCCCACGAGAACTCCCCGTTCTCCACCTTGAGGTTGGCGACCAGCGGGATGAAGAAGCCGTAGACCATGGCGTCGACCACCGGCGGGCATTTCTTGATGGTCATGACCTCCTGATGGGCGGTCTCGCTGAACGCTTTCTGGGCCATCGCCTTGAACCAGTGCGGCAGGCCCTGCACCGCGGGTATCGGACGCGGCAGGATCGGCTCCAGCTCCGGCAGGCAGCGAAACGTGACCTTCATGTCGGCTGCCTGATCCATTTGCGCTCCTTGCTACGCTCGGCCTTGCGAAAGCAGGCATTTTGCGTGGCGTCCGGGGCGCTAACAAGGCCCTTTGCGCCTGCGTTGACCCTGCCATATTTGTCTGGCACTCCCGTGCCGTCAGGACAGCCAGATGAGCCCCGCTCCCCGTCACAGAACCGTTGCAGTCGATGTTGCCGGCGTCACCGTCGGTGGCGGCGCGCCGATCGTCGTGCAGTCGATGACCAACACCGACACCGCCGACGTCGAGGGCACCGCGCGCCAGATCGCGGCGCTGGCCCGCGCTGGCTCCGAACTGGTGCGCATCACCGTGGACCGCGACGAGGCCGCGGCCGCGGTGCCGGCGATCAAGGAGCGGCTGGCGCAAATGAACGTGCGCGTGCCGGTCGTCGGCGACTTTCATTACAACGGTCATACGCTGCTGGCGAACTTCCCCGGCTGCGCCGAGGCGCTCGACAAGTATCGCATCAATCCGGGCAATGTCGGCTTCAAGAACAAGCGCGATCCGCAGTTTACCCAGATCGTCGAGATGGCGATCAAACACGGCAAGCCGGTGCGTATCGGCGTCAACTGGGGATCGCTCGATCAGGAACTGCTGACGAAACTGATGGACGAGAACTCGCAGTCGGCCAACCCGATCGACGCCCGCGCCGTGACGCACGAAGCGATGGTGCAGTCGGCGCTCTTGTCGGCGGCGCGCGCCGAGGAGATCGGCCTGGCGAAGAACCGCATCATCCTGTCGGCCAAGGTCTCGGCGGTGCAGGACCTCATCGCCGTCTATACCGAGCTCGCGCGCCGCTCCGACTACGCGCTGCATCTCGGCCTCACCGAAGCCGGCATGGGCACCAAGGGCATCGTCGCTTCGGCGGCGTCGATGGGCGTGCTTCTGCAGCAGGGCATCGGCGACACCATCCGCATTTCGCTGACGCCGGAGCCCGGCGGCGATCGTACGCGCGAGGTGCAGGTCGCGCAGGAACTGCTGCAGACCATGGGCCTGCGTACTTTCGTGCCGCTGGTCGCGGCCTGCCCCGGCTGCGGCCGCACCACCTCGACCACGTTCCAGGAACTCGCCTCCGACATTCAGGGCTTCATCCGCGACTCGATGCCGGAATGGAAGACGCGCTATCCCGGCGTCGAGACGCTCAACGTTGCGGTGATGGGCTGTATCGTCAACGGCCCGGGCGAATCCAAGCACGCCGACATCGGCATCTCGCTGCCCGGCACCGGCGAGCAGCCGACCGCGCCGGTCTTCATCGACGGCAAGAAGGCCGCCACCTTGCGCGGTGCGACATTGAGCGCCGACTTCAAGCAGATGGTGATCGACTATATCGAACGCCGCTGGGGCACCGGCTCGCGCACTGCGGCCGAATAAGTCGAAAGAACCTGCGTTGAAAGCCAAATCCGTCCTGCTGACCTTTCTTGCGTTCGGCGTGCTGATGATCGGCATCACGATCTATTACGCCGCGACCATCGATCGCGCGCAGCGCGACATCGATACCGTCGTGGCGCCGGACGGCCGCTACAAGGCGGTGCACATGCGCGTCTATGGCGACAGACCGGAACCGTTCTGCGTCGACACCATCGCCATCTATCTGGCGCTTTACCCGGAGAGCTTCGTTTCGTCCAAGCGCGCCTACGAGGTCTATGGCGCGCCCTGTGCCACGCCGTCGAAAGCCGCTCCGGTGCCGAAGATCGAATGGATCGACAACAAGACGGTGCGCATCACTTATGCGGCGCCCGCTGACAGGGCGCCGCGCAAGCGCGACAAGGATGCCTCGCTGTACGTCGACATCGAGTGGGTCAAGGCGCCGACGCCCTAGATCAGATTGGCGACCACGTTCACGGTCAGCGCCAGCACCACGAGATTGAAGAAGAACGACAGCACGCCGTGCATCGACGCCATACGGCGTAACTCCTTCGAGGTGATCTGCACATCGGAGACCTGCGAGGTCATGCCGATGACCAGCGAGAAATAAAGGAAGTCGCTGTAATCGGGCGCCTTGTCGCCGGGAAATTTCAGCCCGCCGATGATGTTGTCGCGGCCTCTGCCGTAATACTCGTGCGCGTAATGAAACGCGAAGATCGTGTGCACGAAGGTCCACGACAGCACGATGGTGACGATGGTGAGAGTGATCGCGAGCGGCGCGTTGCCTTGCTTGGCGCCGACCAGCGCAAAGACGACGGCGACGAGACTGGCGAAGGTCGCGACGATCGAGAGCACCAGAATGGCGAAACCGCCTTCATCCTGCTCGGCGGCACGCTTGCGGATCGCGTTGACGTCGTGGCGTTGCCTGAAGCGCGCGGCGAGCGCCAGATAGACGACAAGGCCGACGTCCCAGGCCGCGAGCAGGCGCGCGATCGCCTCGATCGACACGGCGAGCAGCGTTAGTCCGCAGGCGATCCCGGCCACGACGGCGGCGACGAGCTTGAAATGCGCCCGCGCGATGCGAATTGGCATTAGAGTCTTGGCGGCGGGTCTGGCTTTGGCCATGGAAGCGTGCGCGGGTTTCAGCTTCGCCGCTCGGCGACGAAGCGGGCGGCGGCGCGCAGAGTATCGGCCTTGCCGCCGAACGGCGCCAGCGCGGCGTCTGCTCTTTCGATCAAACTTCCGAGTTTCGCGCGTGCGCCGGCAACACCGAGCGCGGCGACCAAAGTCGCCTTGCCGGCTTCGGCGTCCTTGCCGGCCGCCTTGCCGAGCGTCGCGGCATCGCCCTCGATATCGAGCAGGTCGTCGGCGATCTGGAAGGCTTCGCCAATGGCGGCACCATATTGTTCCATGGCCGCGAGGTGCGCGGCATTCGCCTGGCCCAGGATCGCGCCGGCGCGGCAGGCAAAGCGCAGCAGCGCGCCGGTTTTCATCGCCTGCAAAGTGACGATCTCGTTTTCGCCCAAGGTGCGCTTGGCCGCGAAGCGACCTTCGGCGGCAAGATCGAGCATCTGTCCGCCGGCCATGCCGCCGAGACCGGAGGCGCGCGCCAGCTCGCGCACCAGCGCGATGCGAACGCCCGCGTCGGCATGAACCTCATCGCGTGCGAGAATGTCGAACGCCAACGTCAGTAACGCATCGCCGGCGAGAATGGCGGTGGCCTCGTCATAGGCCTTGTGCACGGTGGGGCGACCGCGGCGCAGATCGTCATTGTCCATCGCCGGCAGGTCGTCATGGACCAGCGAATAGCAATGCAGCAACTCAAGCGCGCAGCCGGCGAGCAGGGCGCCGTCGCGGTCCGCGTCGAACAGCGCGGCGCTCTCGACGACGAGGAACGGCCGCAGCCGCTTGCCGCCGCCGAGCACGGCGTGACGCATCGCCGCAACGAGCCGCTCCGGCCGCGTCACTTCGCCGGCCAGCGGCACATCGCCCAGCAATTGCGCCAGCAGCGCTTCGCTGTCGGCGGCCACGGCATTGAGACGATCTGTAAAGGAACCCATGGCGCCTTGTTAGCCTTGAGGTCGGCAAAACCGCAACCCGAGGCCGCAACCCGAGGCCGCAATCGTCAGGGCAATGGGCTACACTGACGACCGTGATCAGTCGCTCGGACTTCCTGCCCTCATTGCGGCCCGGATTTGCCCGCCGGAAACGGTCGGTGTGGCGGACGGCGTTGTATGTCGTCCTGGTGCTGTTGCTGCTGCCTTATGTGCTGACGCCGCTTTATGCCGTGGTTAATCCGCCCTCGACCCTGATGCTGTGGCGGACCGTGACCGGCCAGCGCGTGGAACGGACCTGGGTGCCGCTGGCGAAGATCGACCCGGATCTGGCGCTCTCGGTGATCGTCGCCGAGGACGGCCGGTTTTGCGGCCATTTCGGCCTCGACTTGACCGAAATCCAGAACGCCATCGACGACGCCGAAGGCCTCGACGACGTGCGCGGCGGCTCCACCATTACCCAGCAGGTCGCCAAGAACCTGTTCCTCTGGCAGGGCCGCAGCTACGTCCGCAAGGCGCTGGAAGCGCCGCTGGCGCTGTGGATCGACCTCGTCCTGTCCAAGCCGCGCATTCTGGAAATCTACCTCAACATCGCCGAACTGGGCCCGGACGGCGAATTCGGCGTCGATGCGGCCGCCCGGCGGGCTTTTGGCCGTCCGCCGGAGAGCCTGAGCCGCTATCAGGCGGCCCTGATCGCTGCGACCTTGCCCAATCCGGTGACCCGGGACGCCAAACGGCCGGGTCCCGGCCTGCGGCGCCTGGCGGGCCTCTACCAGCGCCGCGCGGCCGGCGCGCCGGAGGCGGCCGCCTGCATCCGGCAAAAGCGCTAGGTTCCAGGCGCCAAATCCGCGCTTTTGGGCTGGTATTGGGCGGTTTCATCCTCTATAAGCCCGGCTCCAAACCGACAATTTGCGCCTATCAGGAGTTCAACCCCATGGCTGTGCCAAAGAGAAAAACGTCGCCGTCGAAGCGCGGTATGCGCCGCTCGGCCGACGCGCTGAAGCAGCCGACCTACGTCGAAGACAAGGATTCCGGCGAACTGCGCCGTCCGCACCACATCGACCTGAAGACCGGCATGTATCGTGGCCGCCAGGTTCTGAAGGTGAAGACCGAGGCCTAAGTCGCCTCTGATCGGCGGGAGGGAAGCTGGCTCATGTACCTGCTCGGCTTTCCCCTGCTGCTGGTTCCTTTCGCGATCTACAACATCATCGCTTTTCTCTGGGCCGGCGTGAGCTGGTCCGATGTCGCCACGCGTGTACACTTGGTGTCCGGTGGCGAGTGGACGATGTCTGCCGGCGATATCCTGATCGCGGTGTCGCTCGTTTTCCTGTTCGGCGAAATCGTCAAGGCGACGCGGATCGGCACCCGCGCGGTGGTCGATCACGCGCTGTCGTTGTTGTTGTTCCTCGCCATGATGGTTGAGTTCCTGCTGGTGCCGCAGGCCGCGACGGCCACCTTCTTCCTCCTGATGGCGATCAGTCTCGTCGATGTGCTGGCCGGCTTCGCCGTGACCTTGCGCACCGCGCAGCGCGACCTCACGGTCGAAAGTTTGCCCTCCTCTCCCACCTCCTGAGCTTTCCATGACACGTGATTTCCAGTTGCCCGGCCGCTCGCCGGTGATCGCTTGCGACGGCATGGCGGCGACCTCGCATCCGCTGGCGACGCTGGCGGCTGTCGATATCCTGCGCGATGGCGGCACCGCCGCCGACGCCGCGGTCGCGGCCTGCGCCACCTTGTGCGTGGTCGAGCCGCACATGACCGGCATCGGCGGCGACTGCTACGCGCTGGTGTCGAAACCCGGCAAGCCGGTGTGGGGCTATAACGGTTCCGGCCGCGCTGGCGCCAAGGCGTCCGACGAAGCGCTGCGCTCGCAAGGCCTCAAGGAGATCGGCGACTCGATCCACGCCGTCACCGTGCCCGGTGCGCTCGATGCCTGGGATGCGCTGCTCAAGGCGCATGGCCGTTTCGGCCTTGATCGACTGCTGCAGCGCGCGATCCACTACGCCGAGAACGGCTGGCCGGTCGCCGCGCGCGTCGCCTGGGACTGGCAGCGGTATGTTGGCAAGCTTGCCAAGGACGCCGGCGCCAGCCGGCACTATCTGTTCAACGGTCAGGCGCCGCGGGAAGGCGACATCGTCAAGTCACCGGCGCTCGGCCAGACCTTGCGCATGCTCGGCCAGAAAGGCGCGCGCGCCTTCTATGAAGGCGAACTTGCCGACGACATGGCCAGGACGCTCGCGGCCAAGGGCTCGTTCCTGACCGTCGAAGACTTCAATGCGCATCGCGGCAATGAAGTCACGCCGATCTCGACCAATTATCGCGGTCTCGATCTGGTCGAGATACCGCCGAACGGGCAGGGCATCGTCGCCCTGATCATGCTCAACATTCTCGAGAACTTCGACATGAAGTCGCTCGATCCGCTGGGCCCCGAGCGCTTCCACCTGCAGATCGAAGCCGCGCGGTTGGGCTACGCCATCCGCGACGCCCATCTCGCCGATATCGAGCACATGCGCCACGGCGTTGACGATCTCATCGACAAGGGCTTTGCCAAGAAGCTCGCCGCGCAGATCGATATCAACAAGCGCGCGGAGTTTGCCGATGCGCCGACGCCGGGCGGCGACACGATCTATCTGACGGTCGTGGACAAGGATCGCACCGCGGTCTCGTTCATCAATTCGCTATAT
>Ga0180223_1000610_pt1 | contig 40881 bp, 36 predicted proteins | sample eDN5th30CKraftOP_FD_151337 | JGI IMG/M metagenome (GOLD analysis project Ga0180223, IMG submission 151337) | Enriched Organic Plus compost microbial communities from Emeryville, California, USA - eDNA 5th pass 30_C Kraft OP (version 2) (version 2) ... | reverse complement strand
CGCATCGAGGGGCCGGCCGTGCAGGACCTCGCGCCCGTGGACGAGCCCGCGCGCGTTCCCGCCGAGCCGTCGTTGGCCGAGTAGCGCGTTCGATGCTCCACGACGACGGCCTCGCGTGCTACGGTGTATATATCAATGTATGGGATGAAGGGAAACTCGCGTGCGACGAACCATGCTCAGCCTCGCCGGCCTCACGGTGGTCTCGGCATTGACCCTCGGCTCGGCGCTGGCCGCGACGGCGTCACCGGACTCGGCGGAACCGACCGCGGCGACCGCGGCGACCGCGAACGACTGCGTCGCCGAGACGTGGTTCTGGCCGCTCGGGCCGGATCGCTTCTCCGTCGACGTGCTCGCGACGTGCACGGCCCTGGAACCCGGCGTCGAGTTCCGCGCCGTCTATGACACGGGGAGCGGTGACAACCGGATCGTCGTCATCACCGACTGGTCGAGTCAGACGAACACCCAGATCTCGGCGAGCCGGACGTACCTCGGCTCGCTCTGGGGTGGTCCTGGGCAGCTGCCGGCCCAGCTCGAGTTCCGGCACGTCGGCTGACGGCGGCGGCGCGGCGGCGCGTGGACGCGCCCGGCCGCGGTTACGGCAGCAGGCGTGTGGGACCGCGGAACAGGTAGGTGGTCTCGCGGATCGAGCTCTCGCCGAGCATGAGCATGAGCACGCGCGCGAGGCCCATGCCGAACCCGCCGTGCGGCGGCACGCCGTACTTGAAGAACTCGAGGTAGGTGCCGAGCTCGTCGGGGTCGAGCCCCATGCTCTTCGCCTGCTCGATCAGCACGTCGACCCGGTGCTCGCGCTGGGCGCCGGTCGAGATCTCGGTGCCGTTGTAGATCAGGTCGTACGACTTCGTCAGTGACGGGTCGTCCTCGTGACGCATGTGGTAGAACGGCCGGATGCTCGCGGCGTAGTCGGTGAGGAACACGAAGTCGTGCCCGGAGGTCTCTTTGACGTACTGCGAGATGCGACGCTCGCCCTCGGGGTCCATGTCGGCGTCGGCGCGCGGCACCACGTAGCCGTGGTCGGCGACGATCTGCTTCGCCTCGGCGAGCGGAATCCGCGGGAACGGCGTGGTGGGCACGGTCAGCTCGATGCCGAACAGCTCGGCCACCTCCGCGCCGTGCTTCTCGACCACGGCCGTCAGGCCGGCGACGAGCAGTTCCTCATGCAGCCGCATGACGTCTTCGTGTGAGTCGATCCAGCTGATCTCGGTGTCGACCGACGTGAACTCGGTCGCATGCCGCGACGTGAACGACGGATCGGCGCGGAAGGCCGGCCCGACCTCGAAGATCTTGCCGAACCCGGCCGACTGCGCCATCTGCTTGAAGTGCTGCGGGCTCTGCGCGAGGTAGGCGGTCGTCTCGAAGTAGTCGAGCTGGAACAGCTCGGCCCGTGACTCGGAGGGGGAAGCCATGAGCTTCGGCGTCTGCACCTCGATGAAGTCGTGCTCGATCCAGTACGTGCGCAGCGCGTGCAGGAACGTCGTCTGAATGCGGAAGATGAGCTGCTGCTTGGGGTGACGCAGGTCGAGGAAACGCCAGTCCATGCGCTTGTCGAGCGAGGAGTCCGCCGCGATCGGCGTCTCGAGCGCCTCAGTGACGACGTCGAGCGATGCGATCTTGACCTCGAGCCCGCCGAGCTTCACGCGCTCGTCATGCTTCAGGTCACCGGTCACGCGCACGAACGTCCCGTGTGAGAGCGCCGAGATGGACTCGGTGAGCGCGAACGCCTCGGCCGCACCGACCGAGACGCCCTCGGCGTCGAGCTCGCGGACGGCGGGATTCACCAGCTGCACCGCACCCGACTCATCGCGAAGGATGACGAACTGCACCTTCTTCTGATCGCGGACGGTGTCGACCCATCCGGCAACGGTCACGGGGCCGTCGGGCAGCGCGGCAAGGTCCTTGATCAGGGTGCGTGCAGTCACGGACACTCATCCTACCCGCGGCGGCCAGGGCAGCCGGTGCGCCGTCCATGCGCCGCCCTCGGCGGATTCAAAGGATCTCCCTCTCTAGACTGGAAGCCGTGCCGGCCGACCAGATCCATCTCGTGCGCCACGGTGAGGTGTTCAACCCGCAGCGTGTGCTCTACGGGCGGCTCGACGGCTTCGGGCTTTCCGACCTCGGTCGCGAGATGGCACAGGCGGCGGCCGACGACCTCGTCGCACGCGATCGACCCGTGACCTCGATCGTCGCGTCCCCGCTGCAGCGGACGAGGCAGTCGGCCGAGCCGATCGCCGCCGCGTTCGGCCTCGAACCCACGATCGACGGACGGGTCATCGAACCCGAGAACCGGTTCGAGGGGATGAAGATGCACGGGCGCGAGTCAGCGCTCCGCAACGTGCGCAACTGGCCGTTCCTCGTGAATCCGTGGGAGCCGAGCTGGGGCGAGCCGTTCCGCGACATCGCGGCCCGCATGCTGCTCGCCATGGGCGACGCCTGGCAGGACGCCGACGGCGGCGACGTCGTGATCGTCAGCCATCAGCTGCCGATCTGGATGGCGCACCGTCGCGTCGCCGGCCGGCAACTCGCCCACGACCCGCGTCGTCGGCGCTGCGCGCTCTCCAGCATCACCACGTTCGAGCGACGTGGCGACCGGTTCGTCGAGATCGGCTACCGTGACCCCGCCGCTGGGCTCTCCGCCCAGGCCACCGATGTGGGTGCGGTCTGATGCGACGGATGCCACGGGCTGCCGCCGTGCTCGGCGCGCTCCTCACGGCGGGCACGATGCTGCTCGCCGGCTGCAGTTCCGACCCGCTCGCCGAGCAGTACCGCGAGGGCAGCGGCAAGAACTACATCGCGGGCGACGGCACGGTCGTCGAGTTCGCGCCCGAGCAGCGCGGCGAGCCGGTCGAGTTCGCCGGCGAGACCGTCGACGGCGCGGTGTTCGACTCGGCCGACGCGCTCGGCAAGGTGGCGGTCGTGAACTTCTGGTACGCCGGCTGCGCACCGTGCCGGGCCGAGGCCCCGATCCTGCAGGCCGTGCACGAGGCGTACCCCGGCGAGGCTGTGTTCGTGGGCGTGAACGTGCGCGACCAGGCGGGCACGGCCCGGCCCTTCGAGGAGGACTACGGCATCACGTACCCGTCCATCCTCGATGTCGACGAGGGACGCGTGCAGTTCGCGTTCGCCGGGAAGGTGCCGGCCGCGGCCGTCCCCACGACCCTCGTGCTCGATCGGGAGGGCCGGGTCGCCGCGCGCATCCTCGGCCAGATCGAAGACGAGTCCATCCTCGACACGCTCGTGCGCGACGTCGCCGCCGAGGGCGCCTGACGTGGGCCCCGGCGATCTCGTCTTCAGCGGGCAGCTCCTCGTCGCGATCCCGATCGCGCTCGCCGCGGGGCTCATCTCGTTCCTGTCGCCCTGCGTGCTCCCGCTCGTCCCCGGCTATCTCGGATACCTCGGCGGGTTCACGGATGCCTCGGCCGAGGCATCCGTCGAGCGCCGCAACCGACGCCGGCTGCTGCTCGGCGTCGCGCTCTTCGTGGCCGGGTTCACGGCCGTCTTCCTCGTCTACACCGCCCTGGCGGGCGCTGCGGGGGCGTGGTTGCGGCTGTGGCAGGACCCCATCACGCGCGTGCTCGGGGTCGTGCTGATCGTCATGGGGCTCGTGTTCGTCGGCCAGTTCACGTTCCTGCAGCGGCAGCTGAAGCCCGCGTGGCGCCCGGCGACCGGGCTCGCCGGAGCGCCGTTGCTCGGCGTCGTGTTCGGGCTCGGATGGACGCCGTGCATCGGCCCTGCGCTCGCCGCGGTGCTGAGTCTCAGCCTGAATGCCGAATCCGCCTGGCGCGGCGCGCTGCTCGGTCTCGTGTACTGCATCGGGCTCGGCATCCCGTTCCTGCTCGTCGCGCTCGGCTTCGGCTGGGTGACGGGCTCGCTGGCATTCCTGCGCCGGCATATCCGCACCATCAACCTCATCGGAGGAGGTCTGCTGATCGTCACGGGAATCGTGATGGTCAGCGGTCTCTGGACGGTGTGGATGAGCGAGCTCCAGGTGGTGATGCGTGGTATCGACCTCGTCCTCTGACCCGTTGCGGCCGTCGGATCACATCGACGCGCCCGACCCGGATCGCACGCCCGGCGCCGGCGGGCGTGGTGGCGTGAACCAGCCGCGGCTCGGCTTCGTCGGGTGGCTGCGGTTCGTCTGGCGTCAGCTCACCAGCATGCGCACCGCGCTGCTGCTCCTGTTGCTTCTCGCGATCGCCGCGGTACCTGGCTCGCTCGTGCCGCAGCGCTCGAGCGACCCCAATGGGGTGACCCAGTACTTCCAGGAGAACCCCGACCTCGCCCCGGTGCTGGACTCGTTCCAGATGTTCGACGTGTACTCGTCGGCCTGGTTCTCCGCGGTCTACCTGCTGCTGTTCATCTCGCTCATCGGCTGCATCATCCCCCGGACGAAGCACCACTTCGAGGCGCTCAGGGCGCGGCCGCCACGCACGCCGGCTCGACTCTCCCGGCTCGCCTCGTACACCGAACGAGACCTCCCGGCCGGCGCGGACGCCGCCACCGCGGAGGCGGCCCTCGTTGACGCGGCATCCCGGCTGAAGCGCGCCGGATACCGGGTGGAGCGGTACGAGCTGCACGGCGAGGCATCCGTCTCGGCCGAGCGCGGCTACCTGCGCGAGACGGGCAACCTCGTGTTCCACACGGCGCTCCTCGGCGTCCTCGTGACGGTCGGCATCGGCGGCGGGTTCGGCTTCGCGGGCCAGCGTGTCATCGTCGAGGGCCAGTCGTTCGTGAACACCCTCGCGGCGTTCGACTCGTTCAATCCCGGCCGCTTCTTCGACGACGCCGAGCTCACGCCGTACCGGCTGTCCCTGAACGAGTTGGACGCCGTCTACGAGACCCGAAACGCCGACGCGATCGGTCAGCCCACCGACTTCACCGCGCACGTCACGGTCGAGGGTGAGGGTAACGAACCCACCGACGGCATCGTCAAGGTCAACGAGCCGCTGCGGGTGTTCGGAACCGATGTGTATCTGCTCGGCAACGGCTACGCGCCGACCGTCACGGTGCGGAACGCCGCCGGCGACGTCGTGTTCACCGACTCGGTGCCGTTCCTGCCGGAGGACGCGAACCTCACCTCGATCGGAGTGATCAAGGTGACCGACGGGCTCGACGAGCAGCTGGGCATGATCGGCTTCCTCTACCCGACGCAGGGGGTGCTCGACACGGGCGCCTACACCTCGACCTACCCCGATCTGGTGTTCCCCGTCCTCACGCTCAACGTGTACGAGGGCGACCTCGGCATCGACGACGGCACGCCCACGTCGGTGTACACGCTCGATCCCACCGACATGGAGCAGCTCACGGGCGGTGACACCGGTGTCGACTCGCTCGAGCTGATGCCCGGTGAGACCGCCGAGCTGCCGGGCGGCCGCGGAACGGTCACGTTCGAGGACGCCTCGCCGGGCGGCGACGCCGCCGCGGCCGGCGACTTCTCGACGAGCGTCAAGAGGTTCGCCTCGTTCGATGTGCATCACGACCCCACGCAGGGCTGGGTGCTCGTGTTCGCGATCCTCATCCTCGCGGGTCTCATGACCTCGCTGTTCGTGCCGCGTCGTCGCATCTGGGTCAAGGCCGTCACCCGGCCGGATGGCCGGATGGTGCTCGAATATGCGGGGCTCGCGCGCGGCGAGGACCCGAACCTCGACGAGGCCGTGCGCGCGTTCGCCGACGCGCAGTCCACCGACGTCCCGGCGCCGTCGGGCCGTGCCGATGAATCCTCGAAATCTGCGACGTAAGGTTGATCCGTGACGTTCACTCTCGACGAGATCTCGATCCTCTGCGTGTACTCGGCCATGGCCGTGTACGCGATCGCGTTCATCGCGTACGCGATCGACCTCGCCAGGCGAGGCGCGGCAGCCGCCAAGGCGGCGGATGCCTCGGCTGACGCCGCTCCGGTCGCCGATGCCGCGCGTGTCGGGGTGGGAGCCGCTGCCGGCGCGCGCGCTGCGGCGGGCGCGGCCGGCGCATCCGCGATGAGTGACGCCACCGACGGGGGAGCGGGGCGCCGCGGGCGGTGGCAGCGTGCGACCGAGCTCGGAGCGACCGTCGAGTACGGGCGTTCGCCCGCGCTGCGGGTCGCCGTCGCGATGACGGTCGTCGCCTGGCTGCTGCACCTGGCCGGCGCGATCCTGCGCGGGATCGCCGCCGAGCGCGTGCCGTGGGCGAACATGTACGAGTTCGCGCTGACCGGCACACTGCTCGTCACGACGGTGTACCTCGTCGTGATCGTCACCTCGAAGCAGGACCTGCGCTTCCTCGGCACCTTCATCTCGGGGCTCGTGCTGGTGCTGCTCGGCGTCGCGACCGTGAACTTCTACGTCAGCGTCGTTCCCTTACCGCCCGCGCTGCAGTCGGCGTGGCTCATCATCCACGTGTTCGTGGCGAGCGCCGCGGTCGGCGTGTTCGCCCTCGGATTCGCGCTCTCGGTGGTGCAGCTGATGCAGGCCCGGCGCGAGGCCATCGTCGCCTCCGCCGAGTCCGTCAAGCGTTCATTCCTCGCGACCCTGCCGAGCTCGAACGCGCTCGAGAACCTCGCCTACCGGCTGAACATCGTCGGATTCATCCTCTGGACGTTCACGCTCATCGCGGGTGCGGTCTGGGCCGAGAAGGCCTGGGGTCGCTATTGGGGCTGGGACACCAAAGAGGTGTGGACCTTCATCATCTGGGTGGTCTACGCCGGGTACATCCACGCGCGTGCCACGCGGGGGTGGCGCGGTTCGCGGTCGGCGTGGCTCGCGATCATCGGCTTCTCGACGGTGCTGTTCAACTTCACCGTGGTGAACCTGTTCTTCAAAGGCCTGCACGCCTACTCGGGTCTGTAGGGCGCTGCGCGCCACAGAGGCGCGCCCCGCGCCGACACGTCTGGCGCGGCGGCACCGGAGGTGGCGCAGAGCCTTCGTGTTGCGCCCCGCGGTGCCGTCACGCACGGTCTGCGAGGCGCGCGTGGCCGGCTACGACGACCAGGTCGACGTGACGGTCACCGGCGGAGCCGACCAGCCCCGCTTGACGTACCCGACCTGGTAGCTCACGGGCACGTTCGGACCCGGAACGCACCGCGTGCCGTGTACGAGCCAGTCGGCGGGGCATGAGGAGCCGGTGAAGAGGTCGTCCACGACGGCGGTCGGGCTGTTCTGGTCGCTCGTTCCGCCGTTGCCGAGCTTGCCCGACCAGCCGATGCCCCAACACTGGAGGGCGCCCTGGGCGATCGCGCAGGAGTGCGATTGGCCGCCGGACACGGCGGTCGGCCCCGCGAGCGCCAGCGCCGCCGGCGCGTTCCGGTCCGTCCGGTCGCCGAGGCCGAGCGCGCCGAAGTACCCATCCCCCCAGCACCACGCGAGCCCGCCGGAAATGGCGCAGGTGTGGGTCCATCCGGCCTCGATCTGGCTCACGGTGGGGAGCCCCGAGACCGCAACCGGTTCGCCTCGGGTGGTCTCGTACGCGCCGGTGCCGAGCTGCCCGTAGTGTCCGGACCCCCAGCAGTACGCGGTGCTCGAGGCGATCGCGCACGTGTGCTCGTCGCCGGCGGTGACGTCGGTCACGTTCGTCAGGGTGGGCACCAGCAGCGGAGTGAGGCTGTCCACCACATACCGTTCGAGGTACTGTCCGAGCCGCCCATCGGCGCCGTACCCCCAGCACCAGAGCGCACCCGCGACGGAGCGCGCGCACGCGTGCGACGTGCCGGCGGTCACCTGAGCCATGGTGTGGCCATCGAGGCCGACCACCGCGGTCGGTGTGCTCGCCTCGGATCTCGTCCCATTGCCCAGCTGGCCCTCGTAGTGGTAGCCCCAGCAGTACACCGCGCCGCCGGCGACGGCGCAGGTGAAGCGGTAGCCCGCGGTGAGAGAGGTCACGGGCGACGTCAGCCCGTCGACGCGCTGTGGCAGCCCGGCGTATGGCTCCCAGCCGCGGCCCAGCTGCCCCCACTGGCCATCGCCCCAGCAGTACAGGTCGCCGCCGGCCACGGCACAGGTGTGCTGGCCGCCCGCCGCGATCTCGGTCACGGTGCCTTCCGGGAGTTCGGACACCTTGACCGGCGAGGTCGACGACGACTGATACGGACTGGTCCCGAGCCACCCGTCGCCCCAGCAGTACGCGGTTCCGCCCGCGATCGCGCACGTGTGCTCGTTCCCGGCGGACACCTGGGTGACCGGCTGGTGGTCGATCGACGCCGGCACCCCGAGATCGTCGGAGAAGGACGTCGTGGTCCCGCTCTCCGCCGGTGCCGGTGTGATCCGGGTCGTCACGCTGCCGACCGTACGGTCGACGACATACTCGGGCTCGACATCCGGGCGCGCGGTTGCCGTGGACCAGGTCACCTCGGCCGAGCCCGACGCCCCGCGAGCAGCCCCCAGGTTCGCGAGCGGGCCGAGTACGGCGGTCTGCACGGCCTGCCGATCGGCGAGGACGACACCATCCTCGAACATCGCCGCGGCGGCACCGACCGCGGGTGTCGACAGCAGCGCAAGCGTCGAGAGGGCGACGAGAAGTCGGGTGACGTGACGGCGGGTCATGGGTACGGTGCTCCGAGGGTCAGGCGCTCGCGGCTCGCGACCGCGGGCGGATCCAGAAGATGGCGGACGCCATGCCCAACGCGACGAGCGACAGCGTCCCCGGCAGTGAGGTGACCGCCACGATCGCGATCGCCGCCGGGCCTGAGACCACCGCCACCGGTACCGCAGTGACCTGGGCGAGGGTGACCCAGCTCGGATCCGCGGTGGCGTTGGCATCGCCCCTGAGTTGGGCCCACGGCGTGCCGTCGCGGTCTTCGATCGCGACGACGCGATGGGTGTAGCTCGTCGGCGGCGTGCCGACCACGAGCACCGCACCCTCCCGAAGGTCGGTGCTGGTCGGCGGCCGGACGATGAGCACGTCGCCGACGTGGTAGGTCGGTGCCATGGACCCGCCGTCGACCACGATCATTCGGATTCCTCCGAGCGCTTGGAGCAGTGGTGGCGCCACGAGCATCGACACGATGAGCGTGATGAGGGAGACGAGCAGCACATCCAGGCCGCGGCCAAGGTGTCGCTTTGGGGTTCGGGGCCGGACGTCGCTCGGCCCGGACTGCCCGCTCCGTTCGGTGGACACGCTCGCGAGGGTCATTGGCTCGACCAGATCGCGGCCGTCTCACCGACGTCGGATGACCAGCCGGCCGCCGTGTACCGCACCCGGTAGCTGACGGCGATTCCGGCGACCGGCGTGCAGCGCGTGCCGCTCGAGGTGACGATCCAGTCGCTCGGGCACGTGCCCGACGTGAAGGCCGTCGCCACGACGGCCACCGGCGAGGTCCGCATGTCGCGAGACCCGTCGCCGAGCTGACCCCAGCGGTTCTCGCCCCAGCAGAGCGCGGCGCCCGAGACCAACGTGCAACTCTGTCCGTAGCTGCCGCCGACCGCGGTGGCCCCGGCCGTCCCGGGGACGGCGAGGGGCGTGCTGCGGTCGGTCGTGGTGCCGTCGCCCAGCTGGCCCAGCTCGCCCTGGCCCCAGCAGGAGACGACCCCTCCGGCGTTCGCGCAGGTGTGACGCCAGCCGGCGTCGATCTCGGTGACGCCGGCGAGGCCGGGAACGAGCGTCGGCAGGTAACGCCGGTCCGCGCCGCCGCTGCCGAGCTGGCCCTGGCCGTTCCAGCCCCAGCAGGAGGCCTGCGCGTTCGCGACGACGCACGAGTGTTCGTTTCCCGCGGTCACACGCGTCACGCCGGTCAGGTTCGGGACCTGGATGGCCGTGGTCGAGCTCGCCGAGTTGCCGTGGCCGAGCTCGCCGGAGTCGCCCCGGCCCCAGCAGTACGCGTGACCGTCGGCGCCCGCCGCACAGGTGTGGGCCGTGCCGGCGTCGATGTCAACGATCCGCACGCCGTCCAGTCCGACCACGGCCGACGGCACGGTGCTGAACGACGAGTACCCGTTGCCGAGCTGACCACGGTAGCCCGCGCCCCAGCAGTAGGCGGCGCCGTCGGCAACGGCGCACGTGTGGGTGTCGCCCGCGGTGATCAAGGTGGCCGTGCCAGGAAGGGCGGTGACCAACTGCGGCGTCGAGCGCGGGTTGGCGCCGGCACCCAGCCCCAGCCGGCCGCTCTCGCCATTGCCCCAGCAGTAGACCTCGCCGTCCGCGATGGCGCAGGTGTGATAGCTGCCCGCGGCGATCTGGGTCACGGTCTTCCCGGCGAACCCGGAGACTCGGGCGGGGGTCGTGACGCCCTCGCGCCAGCTGCCGTCGCCGAGATGCCCGGTCCCCCAGCAGAATGCTGCCCCGCCCGCGACGGCGCAGGTGTGTTCCTTGCCCGCCGAGAGCTGGCTCACCGGCTGCTCGGCGACCACTGCGGGTGCGGTGAGGTCGTCCGTGAAGCTCGCCGCGGCGCCGGTGAGCGAGATGGCGGGCGTGATCGGGGTCGCGGTGCCCCCGAGGACTCGCTCGATGGAATACGACAGGGTGAGCCCCTGGCGGAATCTGGGCCGATCCCAGCGCACGGAGTCGGGTCCGCTGGGACCGCGGGATGCCTCGAATCGGCCGAGCGGGGCCAGCGTCGCGGTGGTAACGGACTGGGCTTCGGCGCTCGATGTCTCATCGATGAAGGGCGCCGCTGCCGCCCGGCCGACCGGACCGACCAGCGCGGCCTGCCCCGTGAGGGCGGCCGCCGCGAGGACGGCGAGGAGGATCCGCGTGGCGGCGCGGTGGCGCCGTCGAGCTGCGGCGGCTCCGATGCCGCGGGTCACTGCTGCCGTCACTGCTGCACCCCGGTGAGCACGAGCTCGACGGGAGCGAGCATGCCCTGGAAGCTGTTGTCGATCGAGTCCGGCAGGGATGCCACGAATTCGACGCGCACGCTCGCGCCTGGCGCGACGAGCACCGCCTCACGGGCACCCGCCAGCCGGAGATCGGTGAGCAGCACGTCCGCAAGCGGCGTGGGCGCCGGCCACCGGACGCTCGCCGTGAGCAGGATCGGTCCGCTGAAGCGGTTCGTCACGGTGCCCTCGATGAGCGCGGCCGCGTCGCCGGGCACCAGCTCGCCCATCTGGGGGTCGATGACGAGGTCGCCGACGTCCAGGAGCGTGCAGCTCCCGCCATACGTCGTGTTCGCCGCGGCCCCGGCGGTCGCCGCCGGGGCCGCAACGGCCGCCTGGTCCGCCGCGGATGGCGCGATGAGCACCAATCCCGCGAGCCCGGCGGCCACCACCACTGCGGCCCGACGCGCTCGGCGCGCTCGCAGCAGCATCACGGCCCCGGCCAGGACGATCACGAGGCCGATCGCCAGCACTGCCACGGTATCGGGGGTACCGGTTGCTGGCAGTCCTCCCGTGGCGATGACGACCTCGCAGGTGTCCGGGGTGGGGTGCACGTCGTGAGGGGCTGACGTTGGATGCATGGGTGGTGGGCTCCTGAACGACCGGAGGACGGGAGGGGGCGGATGGACCCGTTACGGGGCGGGGGTGGCCGCCCAGCCTGCCGTCGGCGGCTCGGTGTTGCGCTCCTGGATGGCGTCGAACAGCACGGCGAACGACGCCGACGTGCCCTGCAGCTCGTCGCCGGCAGTCGAGGGAAGGGTGACGCTGACCGTCACATCCTGCGCCGCGCCACTCGCGAGCGCCGGGCCGACCTGCAGCGAACCGCCCTGCCAGGTCGCGAGCGTCTGCGTCGTCGTGGCGCCGCCCGCGGCGACGGTCACCTGCAGAGCCGAGGCCAGGGCGTCGTCGCCGCCCACCTCGCGCGGCAGACTGATCCGGTAGTACGCGCCCACCGACCCCGTGTTCTCGAGGGTGATGGTGGTCGACTCCGTGTCACCCGGCAGCAGGTTCGTCGCGGCGATCGGGGCCGAGGTGGTCTTGGTGCCCGCCTCGACCTCCACCGTCGCGGTGGTGACGCTCTGCCCCGACACCGTGGCCTGCGACGTGAAGACCGCGCCGGTGACCGCGATGCCGCCGAGCGCAAGGGCGCCTGCCGCCAGTACCGAACCGGTGGCGATGACGGCCTTGGTTGCGGCGCTGGTCGGACGCCGCACGGGGCCGCTCTACTGTCCGGGGGATGTCTCGTCGTAGTTCATGTTGCTCCTCGTGGCTTGGGAAGAAGGGGCGGCCCGTCGCGCGCGGCCAGCGGCCCCAGGTCATCCTGAGGGCGAGGTGGTGTGCCAAAATAGCGTGCGCCGCACCTGTTTCTGCGCGGCGGTTCGTGGGGGATCGAAAACACCGATGGTCGTATGGCACCGGGTTCGCGTTCCGTTGCGCCCTGACGAGGTGGCGGAGGCCGCCGAGCAGTGCACTCGATCGCGACAGGGGCTGCTGGTGCTGGGTGCGCCGGGCGTCGGCGCCTCGCAGTTCGCTTCGGACGTGGCGACCCGGCTCCGCCGCGGCGGACTCGCCGTCGTGCGGTGGGAGGACCTCGATCGGCGGGCGGGAGCACCGCAGTCGAGGCATCCGGGCGGCGACGCGCTCGTGATCGCCACGGCCCGGGTCGGCGCGCCGCTCCCCGCGCCGCTTCACGCGGAACTCCGCCGACGGACCACGACCTGGCGGCTGCGGAATCTCACGAGGACCGAGCTCGAGAGCGTCCTCACGAGGTCACTGCGGATGCCGGTGTCGGGCCGGTTGGTGGAAGCGCTCTGGGGTGCCTCGCACGGCAACCTGACTGCGGCGCGCGCGGCATACGAAGCGTTCGACCAGCTCAATCTGATCATCGAGCTCCACGGACGCGTCCACCTTGCGCTGCACCCGCGCGCGGCACTCGCGCGGACCGAAGTGACGCCCGAGGCGTGGATCGCTCCCTCGGACGAACCCGCGCTCACGAGCGTGGCGCTCGAGCCGCGGCTGCGACGAGAAGACGTCACGGTGCTGCACCCGAAGCGCGAGGTCAACGAGCTCCTCGAGCGCGGACTGCTGGTCGTCCGCACCGACCACGTCGCCCAGACCCTCGCAGTGGAACCTCCGTTGCTGGCCTCCGCACTCCGTCGGCGCGCGAGCGCGGAGGACCAGGAACGGGTCTACCTCGCCGCGCTCGACCATGCCAGGTCCGACGAGCCCCTGCCGTCCTCGACGCACTGGGCACTCACTCACGGCCGCCCGGTCTCCGTGCAGTCGGCGCTCGCCGCGGCGCGACTGGCCTTCGCCGAGCACGCGTACACCTTGGCGCTGCACATCTGCGAGGCCGCCGTCGCCGCACAGGAGACCCCGGACTGGCTGACGCTCACCGAACTGTTGCTCGTCGAGGCCGCCAGTCTGCGCATGCTCGATCGGTTCGCCGAGGCCGCGGCCAAGCTCGAGCAGGCCGCCGCGCTGGTGCGACCGCGACTCGTGAGCGGGGGCATCGGCGCCGCGGAGCACTCGGCCCTGTTTCTCGAGACGGTCACCGCACACGCCGACCTCGCACACGCCCAGACTCGTGATCCACGTGGCGCGCTCGACCTCATCGCGTCAGCCCGTGAGGTGCCAGGCACCGAGGGGCTGGCGGCGGCATTCAGTGCGCTCGAGGTCATGCATCTGGCCTACTCCGGCCGCCTCTCCGAAGCCGCATCCGTGTTCACCGACCTCGACGGCGCACTCCCGCCGCCGCTGGCCCAGCGCATCGAGGCCCTTCATGCGCTCGCCCTCGACGCTCGGGGTGAGGCGGACGAGGCGCTGGTCGTGCTCAGACGGCTCGGCCGCAGGGCGAGTTCCATGCCGCATGCCGACTGGGCGTCGGAAGAGTATCTGGCCGCGTATCTCGCGGTCGTGCTGCACACCGAGGGCCCGGCGGCGCTGCAGCGGGACACAACGCCCTTCGTCGCGGCCGACCGCGATGGGTTCGTGCGCGTCGACTATGCGATGCGACGCCTCGCCGACGCCGAGATCGCCTCGATCGCGGGCGACTTCGTCTCCGCGGAGCGTGCGGCCGCCGACGCGGTGACGGCTATCGAGCTCGACGGCCCTGAGGACTACCTGCCGCGAGCGTGGTCGCTGCACGCGTCCGCCGCGGCGGCCGTCGGGGACGTCGCCACCGCCCGGGCGCAGCTCGACCGGCTGAGGTCGAGGACCCGATACGAGAGCTCACTCGTCGGGCCCGATATTCTCGCGGCGGAGGCGGCCACACTGTCGTGCCTCGGTGAGCACGCCTCCGCGCACGCGATCGTGCTGCGGCTCGTCGAGCGTGGGCTGCACGGCGCGGCAGCCCGAGCCGGCGTGATGGGGCTGTTGCACGGCGACCGTGCGATCTGCTCGGCGCTCGCCACGCTCGAGCTGAGCGGGGCCGTGCCGAGGATCATCCACTCCCTCGCCGTGAACGTCAGCCGGCGCGGGGGCGCGCGTGAACTGCTGCAGCTGAGCCGTGAGGCGGGTGGGCGCGGCGAGTACGTGCTCGCGTACGCCGCGGCCCGGCACGCGAGTCTGGCCACGTCGCCGGATTCGATGCTGCACGCCGAGGCCGAGCGGGCCCAGTTCTCGGCCGCCGGTCACCTGCGCGGTCTCGGACTCGATCCGGCTCCGCGGAACGGGGCGGGTTCCGCACCGCTCACCCGTCGTGAGGCGCAGATCGCCGCCCTCATGTCGGAGGGGCTCGCAAATCTCGAGATCGCCGAAGCGCTGCACCTCTCGAAGCGCACGGTGGAGGGGCACATCAATCGCATCTACCGCAAGACCGGAGCCGTGCGGCCAGCCCGTACGGGGTGAGCTCGGCCGGCGAACACCGGGCACCTCGTCACGAGCCGGGCTGCTGGCAGCGCCGCGCTGGAGGGTGCCTCACCCGCGCTCCGAGAGCAACGCGTGGCAGCGTTCGAGGCGGGCGAGCCACCACGCGGTGCGGTCGCCGTCGGCCGCGAAGCGGTCGAGCAGCGCGGGATCGGGCAGGATGCGCCGCACGGGCACGCTGCCGTCCTCCGGCCGCAACGGATCGCGCGAGACATCCGCCGCCAGCAACGAGGCCGTGCCGAGCCCGCAGTCGTAGTCGAGCGCCGGCACCGCCGCGGCAAGCGCGGCGCCCATGGCGAGCCCGACACTCGTGTCGAGCGCACTGGACACGGTGACCGGCAGCCCGGCCGCGCCGACGACGGCGAGCGCCCTGCGGATACCGCCCAGCGGCTGCGCCTTGATGACGAGCAGGTCGGCCGCACCCGCTTCGGCGACGGCGAGCGGGTCGGTCGCCCGACGGACGCTCTCGTCGGCCGCAATCGGGATGTCCATGTAGCCGGTTCGTCGCCGGATTTCGGCGAGTTCCGGGACGCTCGCGCACGGCTGCTCGACGTACTCGAGGTCGAATTCCGCGAGGGCGTGGATCGCGTGCTCGGCCTCGTCGACGTTCCAGCCCCCGTTCGCATCCAGCCGCACACGCCCCTCGGGTCCGAGCGCCTCGCGCACCGCGCGCACGCGCGCGACATCCTGCGCGAGCGTCTGATCCCTCGCCGCGACCTTCACCTTCGCGGTGCGGCAACCGGGAAACCGAGCGAGCACGGCGGCGACGCTGTCGGCATCGACCGCGGGCACGGTCGCGTTCACCGGGATGCGGTCGCGCAGCGTCGGCGGGGTCGGTCGCCACCCGAAGTCGATGGATGCCTCGAGCCACGTTGCGGCCTCGTCGTCGTCGTACTCGGCGAACGGCGAGAATTCGGTCCAACCCTCGGGGCCCTCGAACAGCACCGCCTCCCGCAGATCGATGCCGCGGAACCGCGTCACGAGCGGCAACGCGACGACCCGTGCGGTCTCGAGGAGGTCGGCGACGGGCGGCAGCGCGTTCTCGGGCATGCCCCCATCGTGGCATCCGATCGCCCGACGTGCGCCCTCCCGCCCTGATCGCCTCGCCCTGACCGCCTCGCCCTGACCGCCTCGCCCGACGGATTGTTCCGGCGCCTGCCAACGCTGCGAAAAGTGGGCGCTCGACCGCGCGGTGGGTTGAAAGGCCCACCCGCACGTGCGCCGACCCATTTTTCGGCCGGTGCGCGGCAGCGGCAGCGGCTGCGGAGGGAGACGGGGAGCCGGGGCCAAGGAAATAGGGTGGGGTGCATGGCTGCCGAGGTGTCCGAACTGTTCGATGCGAGTCAATGGCAGGATGCGAGTCCCGCGGGCGGGTTCACCGACATCACTTACCACCACTCGAACGACGGTCGGATCGCCCGCGTCGCGTTCGACCGTCCCGAGGTGCGCAACGCGTTCCGCCCGCACACGGTCGACGAGCTCTTCCGTGCGCTCGAAGATGCGCGCATCAATCCGCGCATCGGCGTGGTGCTGCTCACCGGCAACGGGCCGAGCCCGAAAGACGGTGGTTGGGCGTTCTGCTCTGGCGGCGACCAGCGGATCCGCGGACGTGACGGGTACCGCTACTCCGACGCCGAGACGGGCCTGGTGGATGACGGTGCCGCGGGCCACTCGCACGCCGCGCTCGGCCGGCTGCATATCCTGGAGGTGCAACGCCTCATGCGGTTCATGCCCAAGGTCGTGATCGCGGTCGTGCCGGGCTGGGCAGCCGGCGGCGGACACTCGTTGCACGTCGTGGCCGACCTGACGATCGCCAGCCGCGAGCACGGCCGGTTCAAGCAGACCGACGCCGACGTCGGCAGCTTCGACGCCGGGTATGGCTCGGCGTACTTCGCGCGCCAGATCGGTCAGAAGTTCGCGCGCGAGGTGTTCTTCCTCGCTGAGGAGTACAGTGCCGACCGCGGGTACGAGATGGGCGCGGTGAACCGGGTCGTGCCGCACGCCGAGCTCGAGCGCGAGGCGATCGCGATGGCGCGCACCATCCTCACCAAGTCGCCCACGTCGATCCGCATGCTGAAGTACGCCTTCAATGCCGTCGACGATGGTCTCGTCGGCCAGCAGGTCTTCGCCGGTGAGGCCACCCGCCTCGCATACGGTACGGATGAGGCGGTCGAGGGGCGTGATGCATTCCTCGAGAAGCGGGACCCCGACTGGGGGCCGCACCCCTGGCACTTCTGAGCGGAAGCACGTCGACATGAAGCCGTTGCGTCGGGTGCCGGCGGAGGACGTTCCGGCGGTGGTCGAGGCGCTCCGCGCCGCACTGGCGGGTGGACCCGCCGTGTGGCCGACGGACGGGCCGGCGACGGCCGGGCCGCCGACAGCCGGGCCGACCACCGACCGCCCGGCGCACTGGCACGCGCCGGCCGGGCACGCGCCGGCCGGGCCCGTGCCGGCCGGGCACGCGCCGGCGGAGCCGGCCGAGGTGGATGACCGGGTCGCCCTGGTCGTCGAGACCAGCGGGTCGACCGCGCGCCCGAAACGGGTCATGCTCTCGGCAGAGGCGCTGCGCGCGAGCGCGGAGGCCACCGCCGAGCGGCTCGGCGGGCATGGCCGTTGGCTGCTCGCGCTGCCGGCGCACTACATCGCGGGGGCGCAGGTGATCGTGCGCGCGCTGCTCGCCGGCCACGACCCCGTCGTGCTCGGCGCCGCCCACTTCGATGCTGAAGCCTTCGTGGCGGCCACGGCGCGGCTCACCCGTGCCGCTCCTCATCCCGCGCCGCGGTTCACGTCGCTCGTGCCGGTTCAGCTCGGGCGGCTCGTCGACGCGGCCGGCGGTGACCACGAGCACCCTGCGGCGCGGGCGCTCCGCGCCTACTCCGCGATCCTCGTCGGCGGGCAGGCACTGGCCGAGCCGCTGCGGATCGCCGCGACCGAGCTCGGGGCGCGGCTCGTGCGCACCTACGGCTCGAGCGAGACGGCCGGCGGCTGCGTCTACGACGCGCGGCCACTCGCCGGTGTGCTGGTCCGGGTCGCCGACGGCCTCGTCGAGCTCGGCGGGCCGACGCTCGCGGACGGGTATCTCGGCGATGCCGAGCGTACCGCTGCCGCGTTCCTGCGTGACGCCGACGGTCGCCGCTGGTATCGCACGGGCGATCTCGGCGAGATCGGACCCGACGGTGCGCTGCGGATCAGGGGCCGCGCCGACGACGTGATCATCTCGGGCGGGGTCAAGGTGGCCTTGGGGGAGATCGAGCGGGCCGTCCGTGGGATCCCCGGCCTCGAACACGCCGTCGTGGTCGCGGTCGACGACCCCGAATGGGGTCAGCGCGCGGCGGTGGCTGCGGCCGGAGCATCCGTCTCGCTCGTGAGACTCGCCGAGGCGACGGATGCGGCGGGGCTGCCGCCCGCGGGGCGCCCGGCGCGGTTCGCGCGGCTCGAGGCTCTGCCGATGCTCGCGTCCGGGAAGCCCGATCGGCTGGCGATCGTCCGGGAACTCCACAGCGGGTGAGCGCACCCAGCCGTGTCGGGTAATATATTGACATGGAGTGGCGAGGAACGCACACCGGCTCAATGCATGATCTCCGCGGCGGCGGGCACGCCTGGCATCGCGCGCGGGTCGAATCCGGTCGTTACCATGGCGAGGTGGCACGTCCGAAGTCGAGAAGCAGCGCGCAGCGCGACCGTCAGCACCATGCCCGAACGACGGGGCGCTCCGGCAACCCGGCGAAGGCGCGCACCGCGCCGGTCGCGGCGCGTGGGCCCGTCACTGCGGCGGACTGGATTTCGGGTGCCCGGGTCCGCACCCTGCCGCTCGCGATCGCACCCGTCGCGCTCGGCACCGGGGCCGGCGCGGTCGCCATCGCAGACGGCAACTGGTACCCCGTCCGCGCCCTCCTCGCCCTGATCGTCGCGCTCGCGCTGCAGATCGGTGTGAACTACGCCAACGACTACTCCGACGGCGTGCGCGGCACCGACGAGTTCCGTGTCGGGCCGGCCCGGCTCACCGGGTCCGGAGTGGTGAAGCCCAAGCAGGTGCTCGCGGTCGCGTTCGCATTCTTCGCCATCGCGGCGATCGCGGGGCTCGTCCTCACCATCATGATGCAGGAGTGGTGGTTCCTGGCGGTCGGCGCGGCGGCGATCGTCGCCGCGTGGTTCTACACCGGTGGGAAGCGCCCCTACGGGTACGCGGGGTTCGGCGAGCTGTTCGTGTTCGTGTTCTTCGGACTCGTCGCGACCGCAGGCTCGGCGTTCGTGCAATCGCGCTGGGTGAACCTCGAGGCGTGGCTCGGCGGCGTCGGTGTCGGGTTGCTCGCGTGCGCGGTGCTCATGGCCAACAACCTGCGGGACGTCGCTCAGGATCGACTCGCGGGCAAGCGCACCCTCGCGGTCCTTGTCGGGCCGCTCGTCGGTCGCATCCTGTTCGCGGTCTTCATGCTCGTGCCGTTCGCGCTCGTCGGCTTCTGGGCACTCGTCTACCCGACCGCCTCGCTGCTGTTCTTCGCGCTGCTCGCGGCGGTGCCCGCCTGCATCATCGTGCTGTGGGGCAAGACGCCGCGCGAGCTGATCACCGCGCTGCAGCTCGCGAGCCTGACCTCGCTCGTCTACGGCGTAGGGCTCGGGTTGGTGTTCGCCCTCTGACCGGCCGCCCGGTTCAGTCGGCGGTGCGCTCGGTGGCGTCGATCGCGGCATCCTCGGCCTCGTCGTCGGCCGTGGCTGCGGGCGTCTCGCGGTGGCGGGCCGCATACAGGTTCCGTGACATCTCGTCGCGCGCCTTCTTGAGGAAGAGCGCCGACGCGGCGAGGCCGAACAGGGCGGCGATGAGGGCCGAGATCCACCACGTGACGCCGGCGATCAGGAGCACGGCCAGGGGCACCGCGAACAGCACCACGCGAAGCACGGTGTACTTGAGCCAGACCGGGACGGATTTCACCCTCCAAGTGTAGGCACGCCGCCTGGGCGCACCCTGCGCCCGCCGGGCGCGACCATCGCAACCCAGTGACCACCGCAACCCCGGGACCACCGCAACCCTCAGCGGCTCCCAGCCGAACGTGATCCAGGCATGCCTATACTCAGGGCATGGTCAGGCTCGCCATCCCCCTGGTGGTCGCGGCCGTGGTCTTCATGATCTACGCCGTGGTGGACTGCGCACTCTTCGACAGACTGCGCATCCGTGGTGTGCCGCGCGGCTGGTGGATCGTGATCATCCTCCTTGTGCCCGTCATCGGCGCGGTGCTCTGGTTCGTGATCGGACGAGGTCGTGCCGGCCGCAGTGTGGTGGGCGGCGGTCGTCGAATCCCGATCGCGCCCGATGACGACAGCGACTTCCTGCGTCGTCTCGACAAGGACGCCGAGCAGGAGGAGCGCATCCGTCGGCTCGAGCAGGAGCTCGCCGACCTCGACGTCGACCTCGACGAGTCGATCGACCATCCCGACACCCCGGGCGAGCAGCCACCGGGCGGCTCGATGCCCGGCCCGGGACATCCGGAAACCGGACCGTCAGGAGGGACACCGCACCGACCTGACCGGCCCGACGCGGGCGACGGCACGACCGGCCGGCCGAATGCCTGAACCGGTGCCCGCGCCCGTCGGCGGCGCGAGCTCGCCCGCGCCCGCGCCTGGCTCCGTCCCCGCGCCTGCCCCCGCCAGCGCATTTGCGCTCGCCCTGCTCGGCGAGTTCGTCGCGCTCGGCGTCACCGACGTCGTCGTGTCTCCCGGGTCCCGCTCACAGGCGCTCGCCCTCGCGGCCGCCGAGCTGGAGCGCCACGGCCTGATCCGCCTGCACGTGCGCATCGATGAGCGCGGTGCCGGGTTCCTGGCGCTCGGGCTCGGCCTGGAATCCGGTCGTCCCGCCCTCGTCATCACGACCTCGGGCACCGCCGTCGCGAACCTGCACCCCGCCGTGCTGGAGGCCCATCACGCGGGCGTCCCCATCATCGCGCTGACCGCCGACCGGCCGGCTGACCTGCGTGGCATCCGTTCAAACCAAACGACGATCCAGCCCGGCATCTTCGCTGAGGCGCTGAGGCTCGAGCGGGACGTCCCGCCCCCGGACGCGGGCGGCGACGCCGACACCGCCATGGCGCTCGCGCGACGGGCGTACGACGCGGCGCGGGGGGTCGACGACCGGGGAACGCCGATCGCACATCCGGGCCCCGGGCCGGTGCAGCTGAACCTGCAGTTTCGCGAGCCGCTGTCGAGCGCGGTCCTGGTCGACCGCGCCGCCGTCGAAGCGCGCCGGGCGGCGCTCGCCGAGCTGGGCGCCGGGTCGGGCGCCGATGGCCCAGGTGCGGGCGCAACGCTCACCGGTGCGGGTGGTGCTCAGGGCGTGACGGATGCCTCGCGCGGCGCCCTCGTCGCACCCGGTCCGCGGACCGTCGTGATCGCCGGAGCCGGAGCCGGACCCGATGCCGAGGCGTTCGCGCGCGCAGGCGGTTGGCCGCTCATCGCCGAGGTCTCGAGCGGCGCCCGGTTCGGGCCGAATCTCGTGGTGGCGTATCGCGAGCTGCTCCGCGAGCCCGGGTTCGGCGACGAGGTCCAGCGCGTCGTGGTGTTCGGGCATCCGACCCTGTCGCGCGAGGTGCCGGCGCTCGTGCAGCGCGACGACGTCGAGGCGATCGTCGTGGCGCCCGCGGGGATCGAGTGGTTCAACCCGGGCCACCGGGTGCGCCGGTTCGAGCGCGCGGTACGCGCCGAGTCGCGCACGCCGACCGCGGAGGAACGCGCCTGGACCGGGCGTTGGGTCCGGGCGAGTCGGATGCTGCTCGAGGAGCAGGCCGACGTCGAGATGGCCACGGCCTCCGACGCGGTGCGGAGCGGCATCGACGAGACCGGCCACGTGTCGGACTATGCGGCGCAGCGGGCGTACATGAAGGCACAGCTGGCGCGCGTCAGGGAGCCGATCTCGCGGCGGATGCTCGTCGAGTCGATCTGGGCCGCCACCTGGCCGCACGATCGGCTCGTGCTCGCATCGTCGCGGCTGATCCGCGACGCCGACCGGGTGGTTCCTGGCCGTCGGATCCGCGTCCACGCGAACCGTGGGCTCGCGGGTATCGACGGGACCGTTGCGACGACACTCGGGGTCGCTATCGCGAGCCAGCTGGCCCACGACGCGAAGCCGGGTGTGACTCGGGCGCTCGTCGGTGACCTCGCGCTGCTGCACGACGCCGGCTCACTGCTCCTCGGTGACGGCGAGGCGCGTCCGCGCGTGCAGCTCATCGTGGGCAACGACGGCGGCGGCAGCATCTTCGACGCCCTGGAGGTCGCCGGCACAGCACCCACCGAGGCGTTCGACCGGGTGCAGTTCACCCCGCAGCACGTGGATCTCGAGGCGTTGGCGCGAGCCTACGGCTGGGCCTACTCCCGGGCGACCACCCGAGGAGAGCTCGACGAGGCGCTCGGCACGGCGATACCCGGCCCAGCGCTGCTCGAGGTGCCGCTGCCGCGGTGAGGTTCTCGTCCCTACCGAGCGGGATCGGGGTACCCGGTCGCCGACTGGGCTCGTACGTGCTCAGGAACCTCGGGCACATGGGCGGCGTGTCGCGCGGCGACGCACCGTGTGCGTCTCCCGGCTTCCTGAATAGCGGCGGGGATGTCAGCGGGTCGGGGTGTCAGCGGGGCGGGGTGGCCGCGGGGCGGGGTGGCCGCGGACGGTAGCCTTTCGGCATGAGCGACGACGCACAGTGGGTCGCGGACCCGGAACCGCAGCTTCGGGTCACCGACGGGTTCCGGCTCGAGACGACGCCCACCGACACCCATCCCGGCTTCACCGGCGGCAAGGTCGAGGGTCGGCGTGCGCTCGCCGACACCGCCGACCGGCTCGCCGACCTGCAGGAGCGTCTCTTCGCGGCGAGCCGCGCGGCGGGTGACGAGCGGCGTGTCCTGCTGGTGCTGCAGGGGATGGACACCGCGGGCAAGGGCGGGATCATCAAGCACGTGGTCGGCTCGGTCGACCCGCAGGGTGTCCAGCTCGCCGCGTTCAAGGCGCCGACCGAGGAGGAGCTGGCGCACGACTTCCTCTGGCGCATCCGCCGTGAGGTGCCCGGGCCGGGCATGATCGGCGTGTTCGACCGCTCCCATTACGAGGATGTGCTGATCGGCCGCGTCCGACGACTCGCCTCGCCCGAGGAACTCGAACGCCGGTACGGCGCGATCGTCGAGTTCGAATCCGAGCTCACAGCCGCGGGCGTCACGATCGTGAAGGTCATGCTCCACGTATCGCGCGATGAGCAGAAGGCACGGCTCATGAAACGGCTCGAGCGGCCCGACAAGCATTGGAAGTTCAACTCCGGCGACATCGACGAGCGCGAGCAGTGGCCGAAGTACCAGGAGGCCTACCAGGCGGTGCTCGAACGCACCTCGACCGAGGCGGCGCCGTGGTATGTGGTCCCAGCCGACCACAAGTGGTACCCGCGGCTCGCGGTCGCGTCCCTGCTGATCGGCGCGCTGGAGTCGATGCGACTCGAGTGGCCGGTGGCCGATTTCGATGTCGCGGCTGAGCTCGCGAGGCTCACCGCCAGCTGAGCACGGCGGCGGCCGGGAGGCGCGGCGCCCTATCCGCCGAACGCCTCGACGATCGGCCGGAACTTCATCTCGGTCTCGGCGAGCTCGTCGGCCGGCACGGAGTCATGCACGATGCCGCACCCGGCATAGGCCGTGACCGTGCCGTCGTCATCGACCTGCGCGCAGCGGAGGGCGATCGCCCACTCGCCGTCGCCGTGACCGTCGACCCAGCCGACCGGACCCGCGTACCGGCGGCGATCGAACCCCTCGAGTTCGGCGAGCGCGGCCATGGCGATCCGCCGCGGCGTGCCCGCGACGGCGGCCGTCGGATGGACGGCGCGTACGAGGTCGAGTGCGCTCGACCCGTCACCCAGGACGCCTTTGAGGTCGGTCGCCAGATGCCAGAGGTTCGGCAGCTGCAGGGTGAACGGCTGCGGGCTGGCGTCGAGCCGCGCGGTGTGCGGGGCGAGTCGCTTCACCGCGCTCGCGACCGCGAGCGCGTGCTCCGCGAGGTCTTTCGGCGACTGCTGCAGGGCGGCGGCGCGGTCGCGATCGGATGCCTCACCGGCGCCGCGCGCGGCCGTGCCCGCGAGCACGCGGGCCGAGACCTGACCGTGGTCGACACGCACGAGCGTCTCAGGGCTCGCGCCGATGAGCCCGTCGACGGCGAAGACCCAGGTGTCGGGGTAGTCCTCGGCGAGCTGACGGATCGTCGCGCGAAGACCCGCCTCGTCGTCGAGCTTCCCCACGAGCTGACGTGCGAGCACCACCTTCTGCAGCTCCCCGGCGTCGATCCGGCGGACGGCCTCGCCGACGGCCGACTCGTAGGCGGCGGGGGGCAGGCTCCCGGGCACGAACGCGACGCGTGGCACCTTGCGTTTGGGGGCGGGCTCGGGCATGAGTGCGTCGGCGGGCTCGACCGGAGCATCCGTCGCCTCGTCACCTCCCGTGCGCAACGTGATCCGGGTGACCCACGCCCGCCCGTCGCGGCGCCCGAGCACCAGCTCGGGCACGATGAGGACGCTCGTCGCGGCGGATTCGGCCGCGAAGGCGAATGCGCCGAAGGCCACGAGGCCGGTCCCGGGCAGGCCGACGCGATCGTCGACGTCGGCGTGTGACGCGAGTTCGGTCCACGCCGCGGATGCGTCCTCGATGCGCGAGCGGCCGCTCGACTCGATCCGCAGCACCTCACCGAGCCCCACGATGCCCTCACCTCGGCGCAGCCACACGAGCGGGTTCCGCGGGTCGGTGCGCGGGATGAGCGGTTCGGTCTCGTCGACGGCGAACGTGCGCACCACGAGGCGCGGGGCGGCCGCCGGGGTCTCGCGACTCGCGGATTCGGGGATCACCGGATCAGCCTACGTCGGTCGTGCGGGAGGCGGGGCTGACGGCCGCGCACCGCGAGCCGAGGAGGCCTGGCGCGTGCGCCACGACACGTAGAATCGGGGGATGACTCGTGCTGACCTCGGCAAGGACCCTTCGCAGGTGTCTGCGATGTTCGACCGTGTCGCTGCGGGGTACGACCGCACGAACACGGTGCTGTCCGTGGGGAACGCGCCGCTCTGGCGGGTGGCGACCACCAAGGCCGTCGACCCGAAGCCCGGTGAGCGAATTCTCGACGTCGCCGCGGGCACGGGCACCTCGAGTGCGAGCCTCGCGAAGTCGGGTGCCTCGGTCGTGGCCGCGGACTTCTCGCCCGGAATGATCGAGGTCGGGCGGGCACGTCAGGCGCACGTGCCGAACCTCGTATTCGTCGAGGCCGACGCGACGGCGTTGCCGTTCGACGACGAGTCGTTCGACGCGGTCACCATCTCGTTCGGGCTCCGCAACGTCAACGAGCCCAAGCATGCGCTCGCCGAGTTCCTGCGTGTGACCAAGCCGGGCGGCCGGCTCGTGGTCTGCGAGTTCTCTCACCCACCGGCCGCGGTGGTGCGGGCGGGGTACGACTTCTACCAACGTGTCGTGATGCCGCCGTTGGTCAAGCTCACGAGCTCGAACGACACGGCATACGACTACTTGAACGAGTCGATCAACGCCTGGCCCGATCAGCGCACGCTGGCCGCGTGGATCCGTGAAGCCGGCTGGACCGGCGTGCAGTGGCGCAATCTCACCCTCGGCGTGGTCGCGCTGCACCGCGCGCGCAAGGCGTAGGCCGGCGCCCGTCGCGGGGCGCCGGGCATCCGTCCCGCGTCGCACACCCTGTCTCGACCCCGAAGCAACCCGGCAGAGGCGCTCCCGCAGCCCCGGTAGGCTGGTCGGTGTGAATCCGAGCCTTCCGGTCGCGCGTCGCGGCTCTTCGCTCGCTGCCAACCTCGGGCTCAGCGAGCGCGTCTTCGCCTCCGCCGCCGATCGCGCGATGGCGAAGGCGATCGACGCCGGTCTCGAGCGGGTCGAGGCAGGGCTCGAACGTGAGGTGAGGTTCGCCGATCCGATCGCCGGGGCATCCGCTCGCTACCTGCTCGACGCGGGGGGCAAGCGCGTGCGGCCCATGCTGACGCTGCTCGCCGCGCAACTGGGCGACGGGGTGACCGACGACGTCGTCACCGCGGCCGAGGCCATCGAGATCACGCATCTCGCGAGCCTCTACCACGACGACGTCATGGATGAGTCCGAGCGGCGCCGCGGGGTCCCGAGCGCGCAGACCGTGTGGGGCAACGCCGTCGCGATCCTCACCGGTGACCTGCTCTTCGCGCGCGCCAGCCAGCTCATGGCGCGGCTGGGCGAGCGCGCCATCCGCCTCCAGGCCGACACGTTCGAGCGACTCGTCCTCGGCCAGCTGCACGAGACCGTCGGCCCGCAGGGCGGCGAGGACCCGATCCCGCACTACATCCAGGTGCTCGCCGACAAGACCGGGTCGCTGATCGCGGCCGCCGCGCAGTCCGGCGTCATCTTCTCGAACGCCGACCCGGCGTTCCAAGCGCCGATCGTCGCGTTCGGGGAACGCATCGGTGTGGCATTCCAGCTCATCGACGACGTCATCGACCTCTCGCCGAGCCCAGCAGAGACCGGCAAGGTGCCCGGCACCGATCTGCGGGCCGGCGTGGTCACGCTGCCGCTGCTGCGGCTGCGTGAGCTCGCGGCGGCGGATGCCTCGTCGGCCGCCCTGCTCGAACGGATCGAGCGCGACGTGATGCCGGCGCAGCCGACGCTCGTGAGCGACCCGTTCGACACCAACACCCGCGCGTCGCGCATCGTCCCGTCACCCGCGATGGTCGACGCGATCGTCGGCGAGCTGCGCGAGCACGAGGCCACCCGGGCGACGCTCGCCGAGGCGCACCGCTGGGCGCGTGACGCGGTGGAGGCACTCGCGCCGCTACCCGACGGATCCGTGAAGAAGGCGCTGACACGCTTCGCCGACACCATCGTGGAGAGATCAAGCTAGTGACGAAGAACAAACTGCGGCTCGCCATCGTCGGAGCCGGCCCGGCCGGCATCTACGCCGCCGACATCCTGCTGAAGTCGGAACGGAACTTCGACGTCTCGATCGACCTGTTCGACCAACTTCCGGCGCCGTACGGCCTGGTCAGGTACGGGGTGGCGCCAGACCATCCGCGGATCAAGGGCATCATCACGGCGCTCCGCGAGGTGCTCGACCGAGGCGACATCCGCATCTTCGGAAATGTGCGCTTCGGTGAGGACATCACGCTCGAGGATCTCAAGCGGCACTACAACGCGGTGATCTTCGCGACGGGGGCCGTGCGCGACGCCGACCTGAAGATCCCCGGGATCGAACTCGAGGGGTCGTACGGCGCGGCGGACTTCGTGAGCTGGTACGACGGCCACCCCGACTACCCGCGGGAATGGCCGCTCGAAGCCCAGTCCGTGGCGGTGATCGGCAACGGCAACGTCGCGCTCGACGTCGCACGCGTGCTCGTGAAGCACGCCGATGACCTGCTGCCGACCGAGATCCCGGCGAACGTCTACGAGGGTCTCAAGAACTCGCCGGTCACCGACGTGCACGTGTTCGGTCGCCGCGGCCCGACCTCGGTGAAGTTCACGCCGCTCGAACTGCGCGAGCTGGGCGAGCTGCGCGACGTCGACATGATCCTCTACGACGAGGACTTCGACTACGACGAGCAGGCCAAAGCTGCCGTCGCGGGGAACAAGCAGGTGTTCGTGATCGACAAGGTGCTGAACCAGTGGCGCCAGCGTGAGACCGGCCACGCCTCGCGCCGGCTGCACCTGCACTTCTTCGCCAAGCCGCTCGAGTTCGTCGACGACGGCACCGGGCGGGTCGGCGCCATCCGGTACGAGCGCACGGCGCCCGACGGTGAGGGCGGCGTCGTCGGGACGGGTGAGATCAGGGAAGTCCCCGTCCAGGCCGTATACCGCGCCGTCGGCTACTTCGGGTCGCCGCTGCCCGGCGTGCCGTTCGACAAGAAGTTCGGTGTGATCCCGAACCACGAGGGCCAGGTCATGGTCCGCGACAAGGAGTCGGGCGACACTCGTCAGATGTACGGCGTGTACGCGACCGGATGGATCAAGCGCGGCCCCGTCGGGCTCATCGGGCACACCAAGTCCGACGCCATGGAGACGATCCGCCACCTCATCAACGACCTCGGCAACTGGTGGACGCCAGAGTCGCCGTCGGAGGAATCGGTCGTCGAACTGCTCGACTCGCGCGGCGTGCGCTGGACCGATCTCGACGGCTGGCATCGGCTCGACGCGCACGAGATGGCGCTCGGCGAGAGCGAGGGGCGTCTCCGGGTCAAGGTGGTGCCCCGCAACGACATGGTGGAGATCTCGCGCGGCGAGGTCTGACGCGCTGCGCGCGTTCCGGCGTGCGTGCTGAGTCGTCCACAGGCTTCGCCCGGTGATGGATGCCTCGGCCTCCGCGGCCGATACGCTCCGCGCATGTCGCTCACGCTCGGTCACCCGGAGTTCATCGTCATCGCGGCCGGAGTCGGCGGGCTCCTCGGCTGGTGGCCGCTGGCTGACTGGGCGCAGCGGTCGATGTCCCGGGTGGGCGATGCGGGCGGCCGCGTCATGGCGGCCGGCCGACGGGCCGGAGACCGACGAGGCGGAGACCGACGAGGCGGAGACCTTCGGGCCGGAGACCGACGGGCCGGAGACCGACGAGGCGGAGACCTTGGAGCGTCAGACCCTGGTGGCCAAGGCCGAGGGCATGAAGGTCCGGGCGGTGCAGATCGTGGCGGCGGATCCGGTGCGCAGGCGAGCGTCGGCGGGCGCGTCGCTGAGGTTGCCGATCGCCGGGCGCCGCCGACGCACCGCGGTGCCGCCGCCGGTGTGACCGCGTGCGCATGGGGTGCGATCGTCTGGCGCCTGGCGGGGGACCCGGCGCTGCCCGCCGTCCTGCTCTTCGCAGCTCTGGCGACCGTGCTCGCCCTCGTCGACATGGCCGAGCACCGGCTTCCGAACCGTGTCATGGCGCCGTGCGCCGGCGCCATCGCGCTGTTGCTCGTGGCCGCCGCCCAGGCCTCAGGGGAGTGGTCTGCGCTGCTCTGGGCCGTGATCGGCGGCGTGGGCACGTTCGCGATGTTCCTGCTCGTCGCCGTGCTCTCGCCACCGGCGATGGGCATGGGCGACGTCAAGCTGGCCGGGGTCATCGGGCTCGTGCTCGCCTGGTTCGGCTTCGAAGCCTGGCTCACGGGCCTGGTCGGCGGATTCGTGCTCGGTGCGCTGGTCGCGGTGCTCGCGCTGACGCGGGGGGACGTGCGACTCGGTGACGCGATCCCGTTCGGGCCGTCCATGCTCGCCGGCGCCCTGACCGCGATCCTCGTCTGGGCGTAGCCGCGCGGTCGGTCTCGATAGGCTGGCCGAACGGATGGGGAGGGGGGTAGCCGTGGTCGAATCACCCGACTGGCGCCCCGACGTCCTCGGTGCGACGTTCGAACAGCTCACGCTGCCGCTGCAGCCAGATGACGAGGGGGAGGTCGCCGCGACCCTCGTCCGACACCGACCGCGACGGCGCTTCACAGACTGGCTCAGCGCGCGGATCCTGGATGGCGTCGACGTGCTGTACGTCCACGGGTGGAGCGACTACTTCTTCAACCGGGAGCTCGCCGAGTACTGGTCGGGGCTCGGTGCGAGGTTCTTCGCCCTCGATCTGCGCAAGTACGGGCGAAGCATCCGTCCGTGGCAGACACCGGGGTACGTGACCGATCTCGGGACCTACGACGAGGACCTCGAGGCCGCGCTCGCGGCGATGGGGCACGGCGTCGGTGGCAGGGCATCCAGACCGCTCGTCCTCATGGGCCATTCGACCGGTGGACTCACCCTGTCGCTCTGGGCCGCGCGTCATCAGGGCCGCGTCGCGGCGCTGGTCCTGAATAGTCCGTGGCTCGAATTCCAGCTCAGCCGGGTCGGGCGCCAGGCGCTCGCGCCCGTGATCGGCTGGGGTGCGCGCGTGAACCCGCAGGGGCCGCTACCGAACGTGGACCTGGGGTTCTACGCGCGGACCGTCGCGCGCGAGCTCGGCGGCGAGTGGGAGTACAACCACGAGTGGCGGCCCGAACGGGCGTTCACGACCCATCCCGCATGGCTGCACGCGGTCCTCGTCGGCCACGCTACCGTCGCGGCCGGGATCGACGTGGGTGCGCCCGTGCTGACACTGCTGTCGGCTCGGTCGACCATCCAGACGCAGTGGACCGAGGAGATGCGCTCGAGTGACGCCGTGCTCGTGGTCGATGAGATCGCGGAACGCGCGCTCAAGCTCGGACCCGACGTGACCGTGGCGCGGATCGACGGCGCCATCCACGACGTCGTGCTCTCCCGTGCGCCGGTCAGGGCGGCGGCCTATGCGGCCACCACCCGGTGGCTGCGAGGCTACGCGCCGGTTCGCTGACGCGCTGAACTGCGGCGGGCGGCGCGGAGCCGCGGAGGTGTGTTGGAGGTCGGTTGGTGGGTTGGCGGGTCGGCAGGGCCGGTTTCTCACCCACTGATCGGGTTCGTGCACACCGGTCGAGTTCGTCCCCAGTTGGGCGCTCGCTGCCGCTCCGCCGCGGGGGTGTGTTGGAGGTCGGTTGGTGGGTTGGCGGGTCGGCAGGGCCGGTTTCTCACCCACTGATCGGGTTCGTGCACACCGGTCGAGTTCGTTCACACTGGTCGGGTTTGTTCACGCTGGTCGGGTTCGTCCCCAGTGATCGGGTTCGTCCACACTGATCCGGTTCCCACGCACGATCGGTTGCGATCCAGTGGTGTACGTGCGCGGACGTCGCCGGAGCACTCGTGGTCGAGGCGCCCGCCGTATGGTCCTCCACAGGGGCGCGCAGGTCGCGAAAATGTACATCTCTCGGCGAATTTCAGGCGCACGAGTGCGCGCGGACCCTCAAGGTAGCGGGCATGCAATCTCATCTTCGTCCAGGCCCTCATGGCTTCGTGCTGTGGCGCGACGCGGTCGCAACCGGGCGCGTAGAAGCCCTTCGCGGCTCGCTGCGGAAGGGGCAGCTCATCCGCATCCGCCCGGGGGTGTATCGCCCGGTGAAGCCCGGTGATCAACCACCGTTCGGTGCGCAGCGCCACGCCGAACTCGTCAGGGCCGCTGCCGTCACCCTTCAGCGGCCGGTGTTCACCGCGCACTCTGCGGCCGCGTTACTCGGTCTGCCGCTCATCTCCGGCTGGCCGACTTCCGTGTACCTGGATTCATCGACCCGGCGCGGTGGGTGTCGACCAGGGGTGGTGCAGGTCGGTCGTCTCGGCGATGACACGCCCACGCTCACCGACGGTGTGCGAACGACCTCGATCGAGGTGACATTGATTCAACTCGCGCGTCTCACCACATTGCGAGACGCGCTCGCGGCCACGGATGCGGCGCTCCGATCTCCGAGACATCCAGGTCAGCGTCCGGCACTCACGACGATGGAGCGACTGGGGGCCGCTCACGAGAGACTCAGGCCGTATCGCGGCTGTCGAAGAATGGACGCTGTGCTCGAACGAGCGACCGACCAATCGGACAGTCCGCTCGAAACTGACAGTCGATTGCTGTTCGAGCATCATGGGTACGCACAGCCTGTGCTGCAGCATCCGATCGATCTTCCCGAGGTCGGAATCACGGCGCGCCTCGATTTCTACTGGCCCGAGGTGGATGCCGCGGCCGAGGCCGACGGTCGGGGCAAGTACCGCCGCGCGACCGTGGAAGAGTCGGCGGACAGCGTCATCGCCGAGAAGGACCGAGAGAACGCGATTCGGCGGCGTGTTCGCGCGTTCGACCGGTGGGATTGGGCCGATCGGCGGGCCGTCGGGCCTGTGCTGGTCCGTCTCGACGCCATGCGGATCCCTCGGGTCCGCCCGGTCTCCGTGTTGTGAGCCGCCCGGGCGGCGGTGCGAGACGTGTGTTGCGTGCCGAAAAGTGGGTTGGCGCCTGTGTTCGCCGCGGCTCCCGCACACTACGACGGCGCCGTCCCACTTTTCGCGGCGGGAGCGCGAGCGGGGACCGGCGGGAGCGGGAGCGGGGCAGGCGGGCGGGTGCGCGGAACAGGCCGGCCGGAGCGGCGCGGGACCGGGTCGGGGGTCAGGTCAGTCGCTGAGTCGTCTGGTTTCGCGGAAAGGGTGTACTTCGCCGCCACTTTATGAGAACGTTGTCGCACCACCGTAGGAACGTTCCCACTCGGGGGCGCACAGACTCGAGGAATCGAAACACACATGTCGTCATCCCTGACCCTCCGGCCGATCGAACCCGACCTCGTCTCGGTGCTGCGCAACGCCGTCAGCCAGCGCGAGCTCACGCAGCAGATCGCCGCTGCCGCCCGCGAGCGCCAGATCGCGCGCGTGATCTTCACGGGTGTCGGCGGGTCGTGGGCCTCGAGCGTCCCGGTGAACGTTCTGCTTGGCTCGCACGCAACCCCGTTCTCCTCGGAGAACCTCAACGCCACCGAGCTGACGTCGCTCTACCTCCCGTCCATCGACGAGCGCACCCTGGTGATCGCCGCGTCGCACTCCGGCGGCACTCCCGAGACCGTCGCCGCCGCCGAGGCCGCTGCCGGGCGCGGCGCGCTCGTGGTCTCGTTGGCGCGCGACGCCGACAACGCGCTCGGTCGCGCGGCCCGGTTCCAGCTCTCGTACGGCAGCGAGCGGACCATCACCAGCGCCAAGTACGTGCTGCTCGCCGAGCTCGGCTACTCCCTGTTCGAGGCGTTCGGCGTGGAGGCCGACGTCGCTGGGGTCCGGAGCGCGCTCGACGCGATTCCCGAGGCGACGCGCAGTGCCGCCGAGGCCTACGAGGGCAAGCTCGCCGCCATCGCCGCCGACTATGCCACGAGCGACAACCTCTACGTGCTCGGCGCCGGACCCATGGTCGGCCTCGCCTACATGCTCTCGGTCTGCTACCTCGTCGAGATGCAATGGAAGAAGTCGACCTATTTCACCGCGGCCGACTTCTTCCACGGGCCTTTCGAGATGGCGCAGGACGACCAGCCCTACCTGCTCATCGCCGGTGAGGACGCCACTCGCGGCCACATCGACCGCGTCCGCGCCTTCCTCGACCGGCACCACGACAACTACCGCGTGCTCGACGTCGCCGAACTTGAGTTGCCGGGGATCGCCGCCGAGCAGCGCGGGGCCGTGGGCCACATTCCGATGGCGGTCGTCGTCATGCGGCTCGCCGAGCATTTCGAGACCATCACGGGTCACGACCTCGACTCGCGGCGGTACATGCACAAGGTCGCGTACTAGGCCCTCATGCGAGTCGGAACGATCGGTGACAACGTGGTGGACCGCTACCACGACACCGGAATGATGTACCCGGGAGGGGGCGCGGCCAATGTGGCCGTGCACGCGCGGCGCTTCGGCTGCGAGGCGGTCTACCTCGGCGTGATCGGGTCGGATGAATCCGGCGAACTCGTCGCGGGTTCGCTCGCGGAGGAAGGCGTCGACCTCGGCCTCGTCCGCCGGCCGGACGAGCCCAACGCCGTGACCGAGGTCGCACTCAACGCCACGGGCAACCGGGTGTTCACGGCGTACACGCCGAGCCGGACGCCCATTCGTCTCGAGGCAGCGGATCGCGAGCGACTCGCGGGAAGCAATTGGCTCTACACCAACTACTCCAGCGGCACGGAGGAACTGGTGCCCGCGATCGCGGAGATCGCACCGCTCGTCTTTGACTTCTCTTACAAGGACGAGTCGTACGCCAGCCCGCTCCTGTCGTCCGTCGAGGTCGCGGCGTTCAGTCGGGATACGCTCTCTGACGAGGAGGCGGTCGCCCTCATCCGACGGGTGCAGGTGAACGGCTCGTCGACCGTGGTCGTCACCCGTGGGGCGCGCGGGGCCATGGTCGCCCGGGGCGACGCCCTCCACATCGAACCCGCTGATCCCATCGTGCCGGTCGACACGCTCGGCGCCGGGGACGCGTTCCTCGCCCGGTTCGTCTGCGGGCTCGAGGTCGGTGAGAGCCTGGCGGATGCCGCACACGCCGCCACGTCCTGGGCCAGTTCCGTCTGCCTGCACCACGGCGCCTTCGGCCACCCTGCGCCCATCGTCCAGAACTCGGAGGAGACCCGCGATGTCCCCGTCAACTGAACCCGCCGGCGAGCAGCCGGTCGGCGTGGCGCCGACCGGCGCGGTGCCTGCGCTGAAGGTGACCGGCGTCACCAAGAGCTATCGGCATGTGCAAGCCCTGCGCGGCGTCGACCTCGAGGTGCGGCCGGCCGAGGTGCACGCGCTCCTCGGAGACAACGGTGCCGGCAAGTCGACGCTCATGAAGATCCTCGCCGGCGCGGTCGCGCACGACGGCGGCACCATCGAGGTCGGCGGCGTCGAGCGTCATTTCTCGAAGCCGGCCGACGCCCAGGCCGCCGGCATCGAGACGGTCTACCAGGATCTCGCCCTCGCGCCGAGCCTCACCCCGGGTGAGAACCTGTTCTTGGGCCGCGAGATCATGCGCAAAGGCTGGCTCGGCAAGCTCGGCTTCGTCGACCGCAAGGCGATGTCCGAGGCCGCGATCCAGCAGCTCTCTCAGCTGGGCGCCCGGACGCCGACGAGTCATGTCGAGGTCGAGGCGCTCTCCGGCGGTCAGCGCCAGGCGGTCGCCGTGGCGCGAGCCTCACTCTGGGGCACCGCCCTCGTCATGCTCGACGAGCCCACCGCGGCGCTCGGCGTCGCCCAGACCACCTCGGTGCTGGATCTGGTCCGTCGTCTTCGCGATGAGCGCGGCCTTTCCGTGCTGCTTGTTTCGCACAACCTCCCCGACGTGTTCGCGGTGGCCGACCGTGCGACGGTCCTGCGCCTCGGCGAGAACGTGCTCACCACCGACATCGCCGACGTTGACTCCACCGATCTCATCTCGGCCATGACTGGCGGCCGCAGCCTCAGCGGCCACGCCGGCCCCACCGCGAAGGACCAGAAATGACCGCAACCATCGAGGCCGACCGGCCGAGCCTGCTCCTGCGCGTCACGCAATCCCGGCGCGTGCAGAGCCTGACGATCCTCGGCCTGTTCGTCGTGATCTTCCTCGTGTTCGCGATCGCGAGACCCGACGCGTTCCTCTCGCAGACGAACATCGAGGGCATTGGCCTCTCGGCGTCGCAGGTGCTCATCCTCGGGGCCGGGGTGACGTTCCTCCTGATCGCCGGCGGCCTGGACCTGTCGGTTGGGGCCATCATCGTCTTCTCAGCCGTGGTGGCGGCCAAGATCATGGCGGCCGCGAGCGCAGGCCTCGAAGGAGCCGACCGGATGGGGTGGCCCCTCTGGGGCCCGGTGCTCATCGGTGCGCTCGCCGGCATCGCCGCCGGCGCCCTCTGGGGCATCTTCAACGGCACGGTGATCGTTCGGACCGGCATCCCGCCGTTCATCGCGACGCTCGCGAGTATGACCGTCATCCTGGGTCTCGCCCAGGTCTGGACCGATGGCCTCAACGTCAGCGGTGCGCCGTCCGAGTTGCAGACCGCGTTCGGCCTCGGCCGGATGTTCGGGATCATCCCGTGGCCGATCGTGATCGCGGCCATCGTCGTGGCCGTGCTCTGGGTCGTGTTGGCGAACACGAGGTTCGGTCTGCGGCTGTACGCCATCGGCGCGAATCCCGAATCGGCCAGACGGGCCGGCATCAACGTGGGCCGGTACACGGTCGGCGTGTACGCACTCGTCGGCGCCCTCGCCGGGCTCGTCGCGGTGATCGATGTCGCACGTTTCACGACGGCCACAGTGAACGGCTATTCGGCCGTCGCCCTGAACGTCATCACGGCTGTCGTGATCGGTGGGACCAGTCTGTGGGGCGGGCGTGGCGGCATGGGCGGCACCGTCGTCGGCTCACTCATCCCTGCGACCCTTACGAGCGGATTCGTGATCCTCGGCCTGCAGCCCTTCTGGCAGAACGTCGCCGTCGGCATCGTGCTGCTGCTCGCCGTCTCGGTCGACCAGTACCGGCGACGAAAACTCAGCGCAAGCTGACCCGGAACGTTCCACCTGCATCACTGCATCACCCCCCACCCGCACAAGTACTGAAGCATTGAAAGGTAGCGCCATGAGAAACACTGCGTTCGCGGTGACGGGTCTGGCCGTCGCCGCGCTGGTCCTCGCCGGTTGCAGCGCCACGTCGGCGGCGGGGCCCGCCGACGGCGGTGGCGACGATCAGCTCAAGATCGTCATGCTCCTCAACGACCAGTTCGACCCGTATTACCTCACCCTCGTCACGGGCGCCGAGGCCAAGGCGGAGGAACTCGGCGTCGACTTCTCCTGGCAGGCGCCGACCACGCTCGACGTAGCCTCGCAGACGCAGCTGCTGCAGTCGGTCGCCGCCACCAAGCCCGACGGCATCATCATGTCGGCGCTCGACGCCGACGCGATGATCGCGCCGATGAAGGAGGTCATGAACTCGGGTATCCCGATCGTCACTGTCGATGCCGACGTCAACGACGAGAGCGCGCGTCTCGGCACCGTGAAGTCCGACGGTAAGGTCGGCGGGCAGCAGGCCGCGGAGTTCGTCGACGAGCTCCTCGGCGGACAGGGCACCGTCGGGTACGTCGGATACATCCCCGGCATCCAGAGCGTGGACGTGCGGCTGGAGGGTTGGACCGAGCAGCTCGAGGAGTACCCGGGCATCACCAACGCCGGTGACGAGTACGCGGGCGCCGACGTATCGGAGAACGTGGCGAAGACCTCGGCGCTCCTCTCGCGTGAGCCCGGCCTGAACGCGATCTTCGCGTCGTGGACGAACGCCGCCATCGGCGCCGCGCAGGGCGTCCAGCAGGCCGGACGCGACGTCGCCGTGATCGGGTTCGACGCCGCGCCCGACCAGGTCGACCTCCTCGAGCGCGGGCAGATCGCGGCCCTGATGGTGCAGAAGCCCTATGACATGGGCGGCATCGCGGTCGAGGAGCTCGTCGGGTACGTCCGCGATGGCAAGAAGCCCAAGAGCGAGACGCTCCTCGACGCCGTGGTCGCCACGAAGGAGAACATGGGCGACCCAGAGGTCAGTAAGTACTTCTACACGACGCCAGACAAGAAGTGAGATAGCGCGACATGACAGCACGACTGGGGATCGACGTCGGCGGCACCTTCACCGACGTGGTCGTCTTCGATGACTCCGGACGCACCGTCGTCGAGAAGGTGCCGAGCACCCCGCACGACGCGTCCATCGGGATCCTGAACGGTATCGAGCAGATCGCGCGCACGCGCAACGTCGACGTGTCGGCGCTCGGCGTGTTCGCGCACGGCTCGACCGTGGCGACGAACGCGCTGCTGGAGTCGAAACTCCCGCGCACGGCGCTCATCGTGACGAAGGGTTTCCGCGATGTGCTCGAGATCGGGACGCAGATGCGGCCCGACCTGTTCAACCTCGCCGCACCGAAGGTGAAACCGTATGTGCCGCGGGAGTTCGTCTTCGAGGCGGAGGAGCGCGTCGATCGGCTGGGCGGCGTCGTGACGCCGCTCACCGACGACGCGATCGCCTCGCTCGTCGAGCGCGTGCGGGCATCGGGCGTCGACGCGGTCGCGGTGTCGCTGTTGTTCAGCTTCAGGAACCCGGAGCACGAACAGCGCATCGCCGACGCGCTGCTGGCATTGATCCCCGGTCTGTCTGTCGCCATCTCCAGCGCCGTCGCGCCTGAGATCAAGGAGTACCAGCGGGCGAGCACGACCGTGGTGTCGGCCGCCCTGCAACCGCTCGTGGCGCGCTACATGGCGGGGATCCTGGACGGTCTGGACGACGTCGGTGTCACCGCGCCGATGTTCGTGATGCAGTCCAACGGCGGCACGATGACCGCCGAGGAGGCCTCGGTCAACGCGCACCGGATGGTGCTCTCGGGCCCCGCGGCGGGCGTGCTCGCCGCCACCCGGGTGGCCGAACGACCTGAGTACGCCAACCTGATCACGTTCGACATGGGTGGCACGTCGACCGACATCGCGCTCATCGCCGACGGCCGTGCGGCGCTCGAACGGGAGACCGAATTCGAGGGCCGCCCGCTGCTCGTCCCGCAGTTCGCCATCCACACGATCGGCTCGGGTGGCGGCTCGCTCGCCCGCGTCGACGAGTCGGGTGCGCTGCGGGTCGGCCCGGAAAGCGCCGGCGCGGTGCCAGGGCCGGCATGTTACGGCCGTGGCGGCACGCGTCCGACGACGACGGACGCGCAGCTCGTGCTCGGTCGGATCGACCCGTCACGCTTCCTCGGCGGCGAGATGACCCTCGACGTCGAGGCGGCGCGCGCCGCGATCCGCGTGCACGTGGCCGAGCCCCTCGGGCTCGATCTCGCCGAGGCGGCCGCCGGGATCCTCGAGGTCGCGGACGCCGTGATGGCACGCGGGGCGCGCGTGGTGAGCGTGAACCGAGGTCACGATCCCCGCGACTTCCACCTTCTGCCGTTCGGTGGCGCCGGTCCCATGCACGCCCTCAGCGTTGGCGCCATCGTCGACGTCGCCGGCGTCATCGTCCCTCTGAACCCCGGCACGTTCTCGGCGGTCGGGCTGTCGGGGTCCGACGTGAAGTACGACTTCTTCACCCTGGTCGACGTCGGCATCGAGGACACCAGCGCGCACGAGATCGAAGCGATCTGCTCGGGCCTCATCGCCTCGGCCGAGGCGCGGCTCGCGTCGGCCGGCGTCGAAGCGACGAAGCACCTGCGAGTCGCCCGGTTCCGCTACGCCTGGCAAGACAACGACGTGGAGGTCGTCGTAGGCGACGCGCCCATCGATGACGCCGCGCTCGCCGCGGCCGTGGCCCGGTTCCATGAGCAGCACCTCTTCGAGTTCGGTCACAGCGACCCCTCGGAGAAGGTCGAGCTCTACTCCATCGGGATCGAGGCGGTCGGTGTCCTGGAACGCCCGGCGTCCCAGGCGGCGGTCGCTGCGGCGGACGCGGATGCGACGCCCGATTCGTCGCGTCCGGTCTACTTCCGCGAGACCGGATGGCAGGACACCCCGGTGTACGAACGCGAGCACCTGACCCCGGGTGCGACGTTCCAGGGCCCGGCCATCGTCGAGGAGCGTGAGGCGACCACGGTCGTGACGCCCGACGTGACGGCGGTCGTCGACGCCGCCGGCAATCTCGTCCTCACCTACAACACGGAGGTCTCCGCGTGAGCATCCTGGCAACCGCCGCTCCGGTCAGCGAAGCACCCGAGCGCCGCACCGATCCGATCACCACCGAGGTCGTCCGCAATGCACTCGAGACCATCGCCGAGGAGATGGGCAATGCGCTGCGCCGGACGGCCCTGAGCGTCGTCGTGAAGGACATGCGCGACTACTCGTGCGCGGTGTTCGACGCCCGCGGTCGCATGATCGCCGCGGCGCTCGACATCCCGTCGCTGCTCGCGTCGATGGCGCCCGCTTTGCGCGCGTGCATCGACAAGTGGGGTGATGACATCCACCCGGGTGACGTCTTCGTCAACAACCACCCGTACATGGGGGCATGCCAGACGAACGACATGAACCTGTTCATCCCGGTCTTCGACGCCGAGGAACAGCTCATCGGCTTTACGGGCGTCATCGCGCACCACGCGGACTGGGGCGGACGCATCGCGGGCACCGCCGCCGCACAATCGGAGTCCGCCTACGAGGAGGGCGTGCTGCTCCCGGCGCTGAAGTACGAGGTGCGCGGTGTGCGTGAGCGGAACCTGCACGACATCATCACGGCTAACGTCCGGCACCCGGCGCAGAACCTCGGCGACCTCCGGGCGCAGATCGCCGCGGGCCGCTCGGGTGCGCGCCGTTTCGCCGAGCTTGCGGCGAAGTACACATCGTCCGTGCTTGCCGACGCCATCGCCGATCTCATCGACAGCACGGCGTTCCGTACGTCGCGCGAGATCGGCAAGCTTCCCGACGGACGGTATGAGGCCGAGGGATGGCTCGACAACGACGGTGTGAACCTCGACGCACCCGTGCTCATGCGGGTCGCGGTGATCGTGACGGGCGAGACGATCGCGTTCGACTTCACCGGCAGCGCGCAACAGATGGCCGGTGGGATGAACATCCCCAACTCCACGCTGCGGTCGGTCGTACACTACGCGGTCAAGTGCCTCATGCCGCCCGACGTGTCGTTCAACGAGGGCTCGCTGGCACCCGTGTCGATCGTGGCGCCCGAGGGCACGGCCGTGAACCCGGTGTTCCCTGCCGCCGTCGGCGACCGTCACCTCGCGTCGCAGCGGCTGTCGTCGATCGTCACCAAGGCGCTCGCGTTCGCGGCGCCTGATCGGGCGAGCGCCGAGTGGTTCGTCGGCTGGCCGGTGCTGGTGTGCGAGTCGCGCTCCCCGAAGTCGGGTGATGGCGCGGTACTGCTGGCCAATGTCGCCGGCGGAGCGGGCGGCAACCGCTTCCGCGACGGATCGAACGCGATGGATGTGCACATGGGCAACTGCGCGCTCATCCCTGCCGAGATCATCGAGTCGAGCTATGAGCTTCGCGTCGAGCAGTACGCGCTGATCACGGACTCCGGTGGGTCCGGCGCTCGCCGCGGCGGTCTCGGTATCCGGGCCGACTATCGCAATGTCTCGACGAAGCCGCTGCACTTCCTGTCGGAGGCCGAGCAGACCAACCCGGCCTTCCCGCCGAGCGGCCTGGACGGCGGCGACTCGGGGGCGGTCGCGTCGCTGTACCTGATCGATGCCGACGGCGTTGAGCACCAGCGCCCGTCGAAGGGCAAGGGCGTGGCGCAGCCGGGCGAGATCGTGAGCCTGCGCGCGGGTGGTGGCGGCGGATTCGGTCCGGCGTCGGAGCGTCCGGTGGCGGCGATCGAGGCGGACCTCCGCGCGGGCCTCGTGTCGCCGGCCGCCGCGGTCGCCCAGTACGGCTTCGACGCCGATCGGGCCGCGGAACTCGCGGGCACTCTCGACGCCGCGGCGCCGGTCGAGGAGGCCGCGGGGTGACCTCGCCACTCGGGCCGGCCGGTCAGGGCCCGGTCGACGACTTCGTCGGCCGGGCCGCCGGCGGGCCCGAGCCCGGCATTCCTACAGGCGTCGACCTCGGCCCGCTCGCCCACATCGGCCTGGTCGCGGACGACTTCGACGCGGCGTACCGGGCCTTCACGGCGATCGGCGTCCGGTGGAGCACCGTGACGCACCCCGTGGCCAGGCTCACCCTGCCTGACGGCACCGTGCGTGAGTACGAGGTCGCCTACGTCGCCGCGGCGGGCGGCGAGCCGCGCCTCAAACTGCTGTCGGCAGCGGCGGGGAGCGTGTTCGCGGCGGGCTCCGGCACCGCGGTGCATCACCTCAGCTACTGGGTGGAGCAGATCGGGCCCGTGACGACGCAGCTGCAGCGCGCGGGCTGGGTCGTCGAGGCCAGCGGCCACGAGGCGGATGGCTCGGTGCGGTACCGGTACCTCGTGCACCCCGCGGCC